>Ga0307469_10000005_pt1 | contig 210374 bp, 191 predicted proteins | sample atmos_gasesAM2C__FD_203084 | JGI IMG/M metagenome (GOLD analysis project Ga0307469, IMG submission 203084) | Hardwood forest soil microbial communities from Morgan-Monroe State Forest, Indiana, United States - atmos_gasesAM2C_515 | ecosystem: Environmental > Terrestrial > Soil > Temperate... | reverse complement strand
GGCCCTGAGCGTGGGCCTGAGCGGCTCAGGCGGCGCCTTCGCCAAGCTCTGCCGCGGGGATGCCGATCTGGTCCACAGCGCCCGCCCCATCCTCAAGGCGGAGATCGGGGCTTGCGGCAAGGCCGACATCCAATTCATCGAGCTGCCGCTCGCCTTCGATGCGGTCACCGTGGTGGTCAACCCCAAGAACAGCTTCGTGCAGAGCCTGACGCTGCCTGAACTCCGGGCGATGTGGGAGCAGGCCGCGCAAGGGAAGGTGGTGCGCTGGAATCAGGTCAACGCTCAGTTCCCCGATGCACCGCTCAAGCTCCTGGCACCGGATGCCCAGTTCGACAGTTCCAACTACTTCCTCGCCGCGGTCCTCAAGCCCGGGGAGTCGCCGCGGCGCGACTACATGGGCTCGGTGGACGACAACGTGCTGATCCAAGGCGTCGCGCGCGATGTGAACACGGTGAGCTACCTACCGGTGGCGACCTACTTGGAGAACCGCGCCAAGCTGCGCGCGGTGCCCATTGCGCCAAGCGCCCAGGCGCAGGCGGTCGAGCCTTCTGCCGAGGCCATCGCCGGCGGCCAATACCAGCCCCTCTCGCGTCCGCTCTTCCTGTACGTCAACGTCAAGTCCCTCGCACGGCCGGAGGTGGCGGCCTTTGCGCAGTTCTACGCCGGGAACGCCTCGCGTCTGGTGAAAGGCGCTAACTATGTACCCCTTGCCGAGAGTGCCTATCAAGCGGGACAGAAACGTCTGCGTCAGAGAATCACGGGCTCGGTGTGGGAGGGAGCCGTACCGGTGGGTTTGAGCATGCCAGAGCTGCAGAAACGTGAAGCGCTGTAGGGCATCGTTGAACGAACAGATGGGCAAGAACGACACGCAGGAGACAACTATGAACGCTCGGGGAATCGTTGCCGCATTCGCTCTTCTAATCACCTTGCCCTCGTTCGCGGGCACGCAGACCCGGACGTCGGCCTTCGAGTATGACCCGACCTCGGGTCAGCTCATCCGGGAAGTGATCGAGCCGGATAACTCGGCGCTGTGCCTGGTGAGCACCTACACGTACGACGCGTACGGCAACCGGACCGGTGCCACTACGCGCAACTGCAACGGCACCTCGAGCGGAGGCCTCACGGAAGCCGCGGCTCCAACGGGGGACCCGGTGTTCACCGCGCGCAGCTCCTCCAGCGCCTTTGCCGCCGGATCGGTCGCCATCAATGGAATCATCTACAATTGGAGCGCAGGGGAGTTCGCCACCTCGAACGCCAACGCGCTCAACCAATCCGAGTCACGCACCTTCGATCCCCGCTTCGGGGGAACGGCCAGCCTCACCGGCCCCAACGGCATCACCACCAGCTGGACCTACGACAGCTTCGGGCGCAAGAGCTCGGAGTCGCGTGCGGATAGCACCGTCACGAATTGGAGCTATACACGCTGTGTCGATAGCCCAGGTACCTGCCCGGCAACAGGGGTGACCGCCTATGCGGTGTACTTCGTCACGGTGACAGCGACCGGCGCGCCCACGACGGTGACCTACTACGACAGCCTCAACCGTGAGGTTCGCTCGCAGACCCAGGGGTTCGACGGAACGCCCATCTACAAGGACACCCAGTACGACAGCCTGGGGCGCGTCGCCCAAGTCTCGCGTCCGTACTACTCCAACGCAAGCCCGGTGTGGACCGTCTTCGGTTACGACATTCTGAGCCGCGTAGTCCAGGTCGATGAGCCCTCCACTCCCTCCGGGGGCAACACCGGGCAGATGCACACGGTCACCGCCTACAACAACGCGGTCACAACCACGACCTGGACGACTACCGTCACCGTGAGCAACGCGGGCACGGGCACTGACATGCCCGCTGGGGTTGTGCAGACCAAGGCCACCACCAAGAACAGCCAGGGACAGGTGATCAAGGTCGCGGACACGCAGGGCAATACTGTCTCCTACACCTACGCCTACGACACCTCGGGCAACCTCACTACCACCACCACCGATGCTCTGGGCAACGTCACCACTGTCATCAACGACCGGCGGGGTCGCAAGACCAGCATGGCCGACCCGGACATGGGGGCGTGGGCGTATTTCTATGACGCCCTGGGCCAGCTCATCCGCCAGACCGACGCAAAGAACCAGACCTCGATCATGGTCTACGACGTGGTTGGGCGCGTGACCAATCGCACCGAGCCCGATCTCGTCTCCACTTGGACCTACGACAGCTGCACCAAGGGCATCGGGAAGCTGTGCCAGGCGAGTGCCACCAACAGCTATTCGCGCACGTACACCTACGACAGCTTGGGGCGGCCGTTCACTCTGGCGGCCTCCATCGACACGTCGTATACCGTTACCACGACCTACGACAGCGCAGGTCGTCCGAACACGGTGACCTACCCGACCGGCTTTGCGGTGCAGAAGATCTACAACCCCTACGGCTATCTGTGGAAGGTGCAAAGGGCCGATGCCGGCGGCAGCACCGTCTTCTGGACAGTGAACGCCGAGGATGCGAGCGGCCGAGTCACGAGTGAGTTCCTAGCCAACGGCCTGACCCAGACCCGGGGCTACGATGCCATGGATCGCCTCACCTCCGTCGTCGCCTCCGGCACCGCCGGCACCGTGCACAACTTCGGCTACACCTACGACACGATCGGCAACGTTCTCACGCGTGCCGATAACGTTGACGCCATCACCGAGAGCTTCGCCTTCGACAACCTGAACCGCCTGCTCGCGGCCTCAGGGCCGGGGCTCGTCACCCGCTCGTTCAACTACGACGCCCTGGGCAACATGACCTACAAGTCAGACGTGGGCACCTATACCTATCCCACACCAGGAGCCGGCAGCGTTCGCCCACACGCGGTCTCGAGCGTGAGCGGCACAGTCAACTCGAGCTACGCCTACGACCCCAACGGGAATCTCCTCTCGGGCAGCGGGCGCACCGTGACCCCAACTAGCTTCAACATGCCGGCGACGATCGTCGGGAGCGCCGCCACTTACACCTACACCTACAACCCCGAGCACGAGCGGGTGAAGCTCGTAGCCACACTCTCGACTGGGACGCACACCATCGTCTACCTACACCCGGGCGGCGCCGGGTCCCTCTTCTACGAGAAAGAGATCCATCTGGACGGCACCGTCGAGAACAAGCATTACGTGCAGGCCGGGTCGATCCTCGTCGGAGTCTACGTCACCAAGAGCGCCTACGCCTCAGGCGATGGCCCGCAAATGCGCTACTACCACCGCGACAGCCTGGGCAGCATCATGGCGATCACCAACGACTCGGCGGCCGTCATCGAGCGCCTGGCCTACGAGGCCTTTGGCCACCGGCGCTACACGAACGGCACGGCTGATTCGAGCTGCAGCATCTTCGGCATCACCACCGAGCGCGGCTTCACCGCGCACGAGCACTTGGATGAGCTGTGTCTCATTCACATGAACGGTCGCGTCTACGATCCCACGCTCGCAAGGTTCATGACACCAGATCCATTCATCCAGTCTCCGGACAACCTCCAGAGCTACAACCGCTACAGCTACGTTGTCAACAATCCGCTGGGGTATACCGATCCGACCGGATATCATCACTGGAAAAAGCAGATCGCGCATATCACGCGAAACATTATGAAGGTGGCTGGGAGTAACAAGTACCTGGGCGGGCTTATCCAGATGGGGTTGCTCACCTATCCGGGGTTGCTCGGTAACGTCCCCTTCCTCAACTTTGGGACGGCGTATGGCTGGTCGACCGGAGATTGGAAGACGGTGGGACGCGCGTATGCAACAGAGGCGGTCATGGCGGCCACCATCTGGGCCGGAGGAGCGGCATGGGCGGCATACAATGGAACTTTTGAGGCCGGCGTTCTCTTTGTGGAAGAGAGCGCCGCGATTGGATACGCCAGTAGCTATGCCACCGCATACGTGAATGGCGCTTCAGCTGGGGACGCTCAGAGTGCGGCGTTGCTCTCAGCCAAGCGGGCAGCGGGGTTCGCTGTGGTACAAATCGGCGCGCGAGCACTAGCGGAAGCTGGGCTTGAAAAGGACAAGAACGATCCGAATGTAAAGAAAATGACGTCGGCGGAAAAGGAGCAAGTTGAAAATCCGCACGCATACAAGGCGCCCGGGGAACCGAACTTTGTCGGCCAACAGATTAACAAAGCGGGGGAGATAAACAAAACTTGGGTGGGAGCATACGGTCCCATTGGCAGCTGGATTTCCGATCATATTCCGTTTGGCAACTACGCAGGGCTTGTTACAGATGGTTGGGATACACACCCAGATACATTCTTGAAATGGGTGGGATGGGGCCTTACCCTCGTCCCTGGAGTTGCGACCGCGTACGGCGCTGTGTGGGGTCAAGTCTCAGCCGCGTCTTCCGCAGGCCAGCAATTCCACAGGACGGACCCCACGGAGCCGCAATGACTATTAGGCCGTTACGATGAAGGTTACTCGACAAATGCGGGGACAAAAGCAGCAAGGAGGCGAAGCGCGAGTGAGACAGTGCCCAGTCCGGCTAGGCACCGCGCGTTACTTCTCTGTCAACGCGACGAGCACCCTGCGCGGCGCCATGTCGAGCAGGGTCTTCACCTAGGGTTCGGAGCCGCAGGCTCACTTCTGCGTGAGCGCTACAAATATACTGCACGGCGCGAGGTCGAGCAGCGTCTTCCCCACCGAACCGCGCCACCAGCGCGAGGCGAACGAGGCCTTCTGCTGGTGGCCCACGACGATGACGTCGCACTTGAGCTCGGCCGCGAGCCGGCAGATCTCCTCCACCGGCTCACCCACCGCGAGGTGCCCCTTGACCGTGAAGCCCTTCTTCTTGAGCTGATCGATGCCCTCGTTCAGGATTTCCTGAGCGCGTTTCTTCTCCTCCTCGAGCAGCTCCTCTGGCAGAAACCCTTCGGTCAGGAACATGCTCGAGGGCATGCCCGCGACCGCGAGGAGATGGGTTTCCGATTTGGCGAACTTGGCGATCTCGGCGCAGGCCAGGAGCGCCGACTTGCCCTCGCGCGATCCGTTGTACGCGAGCAGTATTTTGTTGAACATGACAGCCTCCTCTATTTCGCGAGCAAGCCGAGCCGCTCGATCAGCGCCCGCTCCCTCTGGAAGGTCTCGCGGGCGTACTTCGCATAGTCCTCGCTCGACCGGTACCACAGCTCCTGATCGAGCTGGTCGAGCACTTTCTGGTGCTCGGGATCGTCGAGCGCTTTCTTGAAGCCGTCGTGAAGGATCTTCACCACGCGCGGCTCCATGCCGTGCGGTCCGACGATGCCGTAAGGCGAGTTGTAGACCATATTCAGCCCCAGGTCGTTGGCGGTCGGAACGCTCGGCCAGCGCTTGGTGCGGTGCGTGCCGAAGGTCACGAGCAGCCTGAACTGGCCCGCGTCGACGAAGCGCCCCCAGCCGCTCGAGTCCGACTGCGCCATGACGTGGCCGCCGAGGAGCGCCTGCGTCGAATCCGCGTTGCCCTTGTAGGGCACGTGCAGGAAGGTCACGCCGGTCTTTATCGACACCTCCTCCATCAGGAGATGCGGCGAGGTGCCGGTGCCGGTCGAGCCGTAGGACATCTTGCCGGGGTTAGCCTTTGCGTAATCGAGCAGGTCCTGGAAAGACTTGAACGTCGAGTCGCTCTTCACCACCACGCCGAAGGTGTAGCCGGACAGGCCGATGACATAGGTGAGATCGCGCACCGGGTCCCAGGCGAGCTTCTGCATGTGCGCGATGCGGAAGGGGCCGATGTGTCCCTGCGACAGCGTGTAGCCGTCAGGCTTGGCGTTCTGCGCGACCGTGCCCATCCCGATCGTCCCGCCGGCGCCGGGCTTGTTCTCGAGCACGATAGCCTGGCCGAGGTACCTTGCCGCGATCTCGGCGAAGCGCCGCAGATGGGTATCGGTCGAGCCTCCCGGGGGCCAGGGGCAGATCAGGGTGATCGGTCTAGAGGGGAACTCCTGCGCCGGAACCGGCAGCGCCAGGACCAGCAGCCCGAGCAGCGCGAGCGTGCGTGCGAGCAGATGCATGCGCCTCCTCTCCGGGTGACGAACCTGCGGCTGCCCGAAGCTTGCCGAAATCGCGACGCGACGTCAACGCGCGCGTGAGGCGCGATAGAATCGCCTCTTTTCGCCGGTCCCCATGCCCCTCGACGTCTCCCGGCCGGATCTGAGCCTCGCCGTGATCGGCGCAGGCGTCATGGGACGCGGCATCGCCCAGATCGCGGCCCAGGCCGGCATCCGCGTGCTGCTGCACGACAGCCGCCCGGGCACGGCTAGCGAGGCGAAGGACGCCGTTTCCGCGCAGCTCAAGCGGCTGCACGAAAAAGGCCGGCTCGATCGCGCGGCGCTCGAGGGGGCGCAGTCGAACCTCGTCGTCGCCGACTCGCTTTCCGCTCTCGCCTCCTGCCCTGTCGCTATCGAGGCGATCGTCGAGAACCTGGACGCCAAGCGCGAGCTGTTCCGCTCGCTGGAGGAAATCGTCCCCGAGGACTGCCTCATCGCATCCAACACCTCCTCGTTCTCGATCACCGCGATCGCCGCGGCGTGCAGGAAGCCCGAGCGCGTCGCCGGATTCCACTTCTTCAATCCGGTTCCGCTCATGAAGGTCGTCGAGGTCGTGGACGGCCTGCTGACCGCGCCGTGGGCAGTTGAGGCTCTGACCGCGCTCGCGCTGCGCTGCGGTCACAAGCCCGTGCGCGCGAAGGACACACCCGGCTTCATTGTCAATCACGCCGGACGGGGCTACGGAACTGAGGCGCTGCGCCTTCTCGGCGAGGGCATCGCCGAGTTCCACGAGATCGACCGCATCCTGCGCGACTGCGCCGGCTTCCGGCTCGGCCCTTTCGAGCTCTTTGACCTCACGGGCCTGGACGTGTCGCATCCGGTGATGGAATCGATCTACCGCCAGTACTACGAAGAGCCGCGCTACCGCCCCTCGCCGCTCACGGGCCAGCGCGTCAACGCAGGGCTCTTCGGCCGCAAGTCGGGGCGGGGTTTCTACCGGCACGCGGACGGCAAGCAGCTGGAGGTCCCCGAACCGTCCGCGCCGACCGCCCGTCCGGCGAGCGTCTGGGTCAGCAAGCTGGACCTCGGCCCGAAGCTCGTGGACCTTCTGAGAGACCTCGGCGCGCACATCGACCGCGGAATCCGGCCCGCGGCCGCTTCGCTCTGCCTGGTCGCGCCGCTCGGGCAGGATGCGACCTCCGCGGCGATCGACGAGGAGCTCGATCCGGCGCGCACGGTCGCGGTCGACTGCCTGTTCGCGGGAGCGACGCGCCGCACCCTCATGGCCACGCCCGTGACCACGCCCGCGATGCGCGCGGCCGCCCACGGGCTCCTCGCGAGCGACGGCGTCCCGGTGACCGTGATCCGCGACTCGCCGGGGTTCGTCTGCCAGCGCGTGATCGCCCAGATCGTCAACATCGCCTGCGACATCGCGCAGCAGCGCATCGCCTCGCCCGAGGACATCGACGCGGGGGTGACGCTCGGCCTGGGCTATCCGCAGGGGCCCCTCGCCTGGGGCGACGCCGTCGGCCCGTCCCGGATCCTCTCGATTCTCGACACCCTGCTCGATTTCTACGGCGATCCGCGCTACCGCGCGAGTCCCTGGCTCAAGCGCCGCGCGCGCCTGGGCGTATCATTGCTTACTCCCGAAGCCTGATCCAGGACCGGACATGAACGCGCCGCTGAAGAACAAGCCCAGGAAAGCCGAGTTCGCCTGGAGCGACCCGCTCCTCCTCGATTCGCAGCTCAGCGAGCCCGAGCGCATGGTGCGCGACGCCGCGCGCGTCTACGCTCAAGGCAAGCTCGCGCCGCGCGTCCTCGAGGCGTTCCGCCACGAGAAAGTCGACCTTTCGATTTTCCGCGAGATGGGCGCGCTCGGTTTCTTCGGAGCGACGCTGCCGGCGGAGTACGGCGGCGCGGCAGCGAACCACGTGAGCTACGGCTTGATCGCGCGCGAGCTCGAGCGCGTCGACTCGGGCTATCGCTCGACCATGAGCGTGCAGAGCTCGCTCGTCATGACGCCGATCCACGAGTTCGGCTCGGAAGCGCACAAGAAAAAATATCTGCCGAAGCTCGCGAAGGGCGAGCTCGTCGGCTGCTTCGGCCTGACCGAGCCCAACCACGGCTCGGATCCCGCGAGCATGCAGACGCGCGCGAAAAAGGTGACCGGCGGCTACAGCCTCACCGGCTCCAAGACCTGGATCAGCAACGCGCCCATCGCCGACCTGTTCGTGATCTGGGCGAAGACCGAGGACGGAAAGATCCGCGGCTTCCTCGCCGAGAAAGGCGCGAAGGGCCTGTCCGCCCCCGCGATCCACGGCAAGCTCGGCCTGCGCACCTCGATCACCGGCGAAGTGGTGATGGACGAGGTGTTCGTGCCCGAGGAGAACCTGCTTCCCGGCGCGGAAGGCCTGAGAGGGCCGTTCACCTGTCTGAACTCGGCGCGCTACGGAATCGCCTGGGGCGCGCTCGGCGCGGCGGAGGACTGCTGGCATCGCGCGAGGAGCTACGTGCTCGAGCGCAAGCAGTTCGGGCGGCCGCTCGCCGCCAATCAGTTGATACAAAAAAAACTGGCCGACATGCAGACCGAGATCTGCCTCGGCCTGCAGGGTGTGCTGCGCTTCGGCCGCATGAAGGACGAGGGCAGCGACACGCCCGAGATCACCTCGATCATGAAGCGCAACTCGAGCGGCAAGGCGCTCGAGATCGCGCGCATGGCGCGCGACATGCTGGGCGGCAACGGCATCTCCGACGAGTTCGCCGTGGCCCGCCACATGGTCAACCTGGAGGTCGTCAACACCTACGAGGGCACGCACGACATCCACGCCCTGATCCTCGGGCGCGCGCAGACGGGGATCCAGGCCTTCTCGGCCTAGCCGAGCGCCGCCGCGGACCGCTTCATCGCTTCGAGCAGCGCTTTCGCACCGTCTCCTTCGAGCGCGGCAAAACTCAACCGCAGCAGCTCGTCCGCGGCGCGATCCCCGACCAGCGGTGCTACGAGGCGCCAGAATTTCGCCGCGACCTGCGATTCGTCGAACGCCCGCTCGGGGTCTCCGGGAACGTGAAGGACCGTCTTTTCGCTGCGTTCGCCCGAGACCGTGACCACCACGCGCGCCGGCCAGGATTTGGGGTAGTGCCGCAGCAGATCCTCGTCCGCCCACGCCGAGATCTTCGCCATGAAGTCGCGGATCTCCGCTGGGACAGATGTCGGCGTCTGCCTGACGTCGATAGTCGTGTCCGGGTGCAAGGCGGCGAGAGCCATCTGGTATGGGAGGCTGGTGAGGTGCGACGCGCGCTCGCCGGAAACGACGCCGTGGTCGATCATCTTGAGGGTGGGCGGCGGCACGCCGACGACGACATGCGACATCGTCGCGGGCGCCGCGCCCTCCTCGATGATCTCCCTGAGCGCCTGCGCCGCGGCCATCGTCTGCTTCGCCGCGCACCAGGGCTTGAAGCTCATCTCGGGAAGCGCCGGCCGCTCCTCCTCGAGCTCCGCTGCGACGGGAGACAGGCCGTAGACTGAGGGAAAGAGCTCCCCCTCGAGGATGCCCAGGTCGCCGGTGAACCCAGCCCGAGCCGAGAGCGCCGCAGTCAAGCCGCCGCGCGCGGCGTTGCCGATCGCGATCCAGCGCGATACGAGCGGACCCCTTTGCCGGCCGACCGCGGGGGACGAGAGAGCGAGCGCGATGGCCAGCGCGTGCGCGGTTTGCTCGCCGGTGAGCTCCAGGAGCCGCGAGGCGACCGCGGCGACCGCGAACGGCGCACAGAGGTAGGTCGGCCATATTCCCCGGTAGAGGATCGCCGGGCCGTTCAGCACGAGTCCGAGCCGCGCCATCGCATCGTAGCCGACCGCGATCGCTTCGGCGAGCGCGCCGCCGCGCGCAGCGGCGATCGTCAACGCCGCCGGAACGACGAGCGCGCCGGGCGTCGTCGCCGAGGCGAGATGGATGTCGTCGATCTCCGAGAGGCGCGCGAGCGCGCAGTGCGCCGCGACGCGATCGGCGAGGCCGCTTGCGCCGGCACTGAACGCGATCAGATTGCGCCCTTCGGCGGTCGCGCTGCCGGCGACCCACGCCCCGACGGTATCGGCAAGATGCAGCCTGGCCGCCTTCCTCACCCGATCCGGCAGGAGAGCGCCGGCGGCGCGAGCGCCCAGCCTTTCGAGAGCCGTCACTTGAGGCTCTGCCGGAGCGCGCGCGTCGCAGCCTCGTTCACCGACAGGTCTTCGTCGAGAACGACGCCGTAGTGCTCGCGCGCGGCTTCTATGGAGACGAATTCCTCGAGCACGTCCCAGCGCACGCGCTCGGCGTCCCGCTCGCGCGGGTCGCCCCACCCGCCGCCGCCGCCCGTGCGCACGACGACTTCCGAGTCCGTCGTCACCGGCTTGTGGCTGCCGTGCATCATCCGATACTCGCTCTGTCCGGCGCTCTTCAGGTAATACCCGCCGCTCTCGCCCGGCTTGCCGCCCCACAAGCCCCACGCGGGACATCCCCTGCGGTTGGCGCGCTCGAAGTTCCATTTTCCGTCGACGAAGTTGCGCACTTCCAGATCGATTCCCAGGCCTCCGCGGAATTTGCCCGGGCCGGCCGAGTCGCGCCGCAACGCGCGGCTCTTCACCAGCACCGGGCACTTCATCTCTATGCCCTCGATCGAGCCGTTGCGCACGTCGCCCTGGCAGACCGAGACCGTCGCCGACTCGCCGTCCTCGAATGGGCGGCCGCCCCAGCCGCCGCCCTCGATGCTCTGCACCACGAAGCGCCGCTTCGATTCCGGGTGCACGCCGAAGAACACCACCGAGCCTCCGAGCAGGCCATGGTGCGCGGCGGGAATCCTGTCGGGCATCGCGGCGGCGAGCGAGCTCACTATGGTTTCGACGACCGTCGGGACGAAGATGCTCCAGCCGGCCATGGGCGCGGGGTAGCGAGCCATCATGATGTTGCCTTCGGGGATGATGACTTCGAGCGCCCGGAACGATCCCTCGTTGACCGGATCGAGCGGGCCGGTGAGAGCCTTGTAGGCGACGCGGGCGCCGGCGAGCGTGCGCGAGTTCACCGCCGCCTTACGCTCCGATGAACACCCCGAGAGATCGATGATCATCCCGCCGGATTTGACGGTGACCTTGGCGTGGATGCGCACGCGCTCGTCCGGAGTGACGCCGTCGTCGTCGAAAAACGATTCGGCTTCGTAGACGCCGTCGGCGAGGCGCTCGACCACCTTGCGGCACTTCGCCTCGGTCTCGTCGAAAATCCGCGCGATCGCCTTGAGCACCGTGTCCCTGCCGTACCTGCGGAACAGCTCGTCCAGGCGCCGGGTGCCGAGCCGGCACGAGGCGATCTGCGAATTCAGGTCGCCGAGCGAGGATTCGGGAAAGCGGATGTTGTCGCGTATCACGCGATAGAGCGTCTGGTCGACCTTCCCGCCGTCGTAGATCTTCAGCTGGTCGAGCTGCAGGCCTTCCTGCCAGGGGTCGGGGACCTCGGGACCGGCACCGAAGCCGGTGCTCGTGCCTCCGACGTCGATCCAGTGGGCGCGCACCATCGAGAAAGCGAGCAGCTCGCGCTTGAAGAAATACGGAACGTAGACCACCACGTTGTTCAAGTGCTGCCCCGCGACAGCCTGATGATTGGTGATGAGCACGTCCCCCGGCTGGAATCCTTTCCTCCCGTACCGCTTCACGGCGTCGACGACAACGACGCCCAGGTCGGCGACGAAGTGCGAGACGCCGCCGACGTTCTGGCTGATCAGCTCGCCGTCCACGCCCACGAGCGCGGTACAGAAGTCGCGCACCTCGTAGATCATCATGTTGTAGGACGTGCGCTGCAGGTCCACCGCCATCTCGTTGGCGATCGCGGGCAGGGCGTTGCGGATCACTTCCAGCGTGACCGGGTCCAGCCTGGCTCTCATGCTTCGCCTCTCACGGATATCACCATCTCGCCGGTCGCGGCGACGGTGCAGCGGTCGCCCCGGAACAGGACGGTCGTCGTGCCGTGCTCGCGCACCAGAGCCGGCCCGGCGATGCGCGCGCCCGCGCCCAGCTCCTCGCGCCGGTATACGGGACAGGATACCGCTCCCGCGGCGCCGCCGAGGTAGGCTTTGACCCTGTGCGACGCTGTGGCCCGACGCTTTCCTGCGAGCCGCGGGAACTCGATGCTCGCGCGCCTGCCTATGGCGGCGAGCCGGACGTTGACGATCTCGACCGGCTCGTCCGGCGAATGATGGGCGTAGCGCTGGTCGTAGAGGCGGTCGAAAGCGGCCCGGATGGCGCGCCGGTCGCCCGCCTTGATCAGTTTCTCGCTTACCGGAACCGTGAGCGTGAATTCCTGGCCGACGTAGCGCAGGTCGAGATCGATCCGGCGCTCGGCGTTCTTTCCGTTTCTCAGCACGGAACCTGATTCCGCCGCCATCTCCGACAAGGTGCGGGCCAGCGCGCCGAAATCGACCGTCGCCAGATCGGCATAGAACGTCCGGATGAAATCGTGCCGCTCGTCGGCCGCGAGCATGCCGAGCGCCGAGAAATGCGCAGGGTAAAGCGGCACGATCACCTTCGGGATGTGCAGCTCGCGTGCGATCGCCAGGACGTGCAGCGGGCCCGCTCCGCCGGAAGCGATCAGCGCGAAATCGCGCGGATCGTAGCCCTTGGCGACCGAGACCTCGCGCACCGCGAGCGACATCTTCGACACCGCGATGTCGACGATCGCCTGCGCCGAGGCGGTGACGCCGAGCTTCAAGGGGCCTGCGATCTTGCGCTTGATGCCCGCTTCCGCCGCCTTGGCGTCGAGCGTCATCTCGCCGCCCAGGAAATCGTCGGGGTCGAGCCGGCCGAGCACCAGGTTCGCATCGGTTATCGTGGGTTCCACTCCTCCGCCGCCGTAGCAGATCGGCCCGGGCTCGGCGCCCGCGCTCTGCGGCCCGACTTTGAGCGCGCCGACCTCGTCGATCCAGGCGATGCTGCCGCCGCCCGCGCCGACCTCTACCACGTCGATGACGGGCACCATCACCGGGTGGCCGCTCGCGTAGCCGCCGACGTAGTAGCCCGGAGCCATCGTGGGCTCGCCTCCGCGTATCAGGCTCGCCTTCGCGGTCGTCCCGCCCATGTCGAAGGAGATCGCATCGGGACATTTCAGCGCGCGGCCGACTCGCGCCGAGGCGATGATGCCACCGACCGGCCCGGATTCCATCATCGCGACCGGGCGCTCGGTCGCGACCTCGGGCGTCATGACGCCGCCGTTCGACTGCATGATGGTCAGCTCGCCGCCGACGCCGATCTCGGCGAGGCTCGCCTTGAGGCTGCGGACGTAGCCGCCGACCTTCGGCCCGATGTAGGCGTTGACCACGGTGGTGGAGGTTCTCTCGAACTCGCGGTACTCGCGCAGGATACGGTGGGAAAGCGAGAGGTACGCCTCGGGCAGCAGGCGCCGCACGATATCGCCCGCCGCGCGCTCGTGCGCGGGGTTGGCGTAGGAGTGTAGAAAACACACCGCGACCGCCTCGACGCCCTCCTCGGCCAGCTTGCGGCAGGCGTCCTCCACGCTCGCGCGCTGCAAGGGCTCGAGCACCTCGCCCGAGCCGAGCACGCGCTCGTCGATTTCCCGGGTCAGGTGCCGCGGCACGAGAGGCCGGTGCCGGTGGAAAAAGAGGTTGTACGATTCCGGGCGGTTGCCTCGGCCGATAAAATAGACGTCGCGCGTGCCGCGGGTCACGATCAAGCCGGTCTTCGCGCCCTTTCGCTCGATCAGGGTGTTGATCGCGGTGGTCGAGCCGTGGATCAGCTCCGAGATCGCGGCGCACTCGACGCCGCTCTTCTTCAGGCAGTCGACGATGCCCTGAACGAGGCGCGCAGGGGTCGTGAGGCTCTTCGCCTGCGAGAACCGACCCGTGGCTTCGTCGAACGCCATCAGGTCGGTGAAGGTCCCACCGATATCGATCGCGACCAGCAAAAGTCCGCTCCCGGTGTTTTTCGAACGGTATCATGGAGCCGTGAGCCAAGGCTACGCAAAGCGCCGCTGCCCCTGGTCTCTGGGGAGCGAGAACTACAGGCGCTATCACGACGAGGAGTGGGGCGTGCCGGTCCACGACGACCGGAAGCTATTCGAATTCCTGATCCTCGAGGGCGCGCAGGCTGGCCTGTCCTGGTCGACGATCCTCGCCAAGCGCGAGAACTACCGGCGCGCATTCGCGCGCTTCGACCCTGCGAAGGTCGCGCGCTTCGGCGCGCGCGACGCGAGGCGGCTGATGCGCGACGCCGGCATCGTGCGCAACCGGCTCAAGATCGAATCGACGATCGGCAACGCGCGCGCGTTTCTCGCGGTACGGCGCGAGTTCGGCACTTTCGACGCCTACCTGTGGAGCTTCGTGAACGGGCGCCCGCTGCAGAGCCGGCGCAGAAGCATGAAGCACGTGCCGGGCCGCACCGCCGTTTCCGACGCGATCAGCAAAGACCTCAAGCGGCGCGGCTTCCGCTTCGTCGGCTCGACGATCGTCTATGCGTTCATGCAGGCGGTCGGCCTCGTCAACGACCATCTTGTGACTTGCTTCCGGCATCGGCAGCTTGCGGATGCTAAACTGCGAGAAAGGTAACCGAGAGGGGTCTCGATGCGCGGGTTCACGGTTCTCGTCATGTTCGGCCTAGCTTGCATGCCGCTGACGCGCGCCCGCGGCCAGGAAGGCAATCCGGCCGGCGCCGTCACGCTCGTCGCCGCGCCGCGTCTGGTCGATCCCGACTATCGCGCGACGGTGCTGCTTGCGGTGCCGGTCGAGAACAACCGGCACGTGGGCATCATCGTGAACCGGCCCACGGGACGCTCGCTCTCGAGCCTGTTTCCCGAGCACGCGCCGTCGAAGCTCGTGCGCGATCCCGTCTACTTCGGCGGACCCATGCTGCGCCAGGCGATTTTCGCCGTGGTACACACCGATCACACCCCGGGCCCCGGATCGATCCAGATGATGAAGGAGCTGTTTCTCGCGACCCAGGGCGCGGTGGTCGACCACATCATCGAAGAGACGCCCAACGAGGCGCGCTACTACGTGGGCTACGTCGCGTGGCGGCCCGGCGAGCTCCGCCAGGAGGTGGATCGCGGTCTGTGGTACGTGCTGGACGCCGACCCCGACGTCGTCTTCCGCAAGGATCCTGGCGGACTCTGGGAAGAGCTGCTGAGGCGCGCGCGGGCCGTCACTGCCCGGGGATTCGACGGCGCGCGCGAAGGCGCCGGCACCGTCGCGGCGACCGGGTTCCGCTGAGCCGCACTAGAGGGCATGGTGAAGCTGTCGTGCCGCGCCGCGCTGCTCGCGCTCGCCGTATTCGCCGGCGCCGCGCACGCGCAGGGCCCATCCAAGGCGTTCTTCCTCGTCGCGAAGCCGGGCATGGCCGACCCCAATTTCCGGGAATCGGTGGTGCTCGTGGCTCAGGGAGAGAATTCGGCCGCGACGGGCGTCATCATCAATCGGCCGACCGACCGCTCGCTCGCCGAGCTGCTGCCCGGCGCGCGCTTCGAATCGTTCACCGACCCGATTTTTTTCGGAGGTCCGGTCGCACCGCAGGGGCTGTTCGCGCTGTTCCAGGCGGACAAGTCTTCCGTCGCGGCGATGACCATGCTCCCCGGGCTCTACTTCGCCGTGGCCCCCGACTCCGTCGACGCGGTGCTCAACAACCCTCCCTCGAAGATACGTCTCTTCTCGGGCTACTCGGGATGGGCGCCGGGGCAGCTGCAGGGAGAGCTCGACCGCGGCGATTGGCTCGTCGTCGATGCGGACGCGCCGACGGTCTTCCGGAAGGACACTTCCCGCCTGTGGCAGGACATGGTGCGGCGGGCGCGCGCGGTGCGCGCCGACGCCACGCGTTGAGGGCGGCTACTTCTTCAGGCCGATGAGCTGCATGATGCGCGCGAGGTCGACGTCTTCCTTGGCGATCATGTCGCCGAACGGCCCCGCGGCCATGAACGCGGGCCTCACGCCCAGCTTCTCGCAGGCCTGATCGAAATCCGGGCTCTCCGCGGTTTTCTTGATCGCTCCCTCGAGGATCGCGACGGCGGCCTTGGGCGTGCCTTTGGGAGCCGCGATGCCGCGCCAGGCCTCGAGCACCACGTCGTATCCCTGCTCTCGCGCCGTGGGAACGTCGCCCAGCAGCGGGTCGCGGGCCGCGGTCAGCGAGGCGAGCAGGCGCACCTGTCCCGACTTCACGTAGCCCGACAGCGCCGCCGGAAGCTGCAGCACCGCGTCCACCTGTCCTCCGAGCAGGCTCGGCACGACCTGAGCCGCGCCGAAAGGCACGTCGACCGCTTCGACGCCGGCCGCCTTGAACAGCGCCACCGAGGAGATGTGCGTGTGGCTGCCGACGCCCGAGTTTCCCACCGTGATGCCCTTGGGGCGCGCTTTCGCGTCGGCGACCAGCTCGCGCAGCGTCTTCCACTTCGAGTCGCCTTTCACCGCGAGCACCGGGGACTCGACCAGGACCCGCGCCACGGCCTCGAACTCGTGGTAATCGAACGGCAGCATTCCCGAGTGGAAGGTCGTCGAGATCGAATTGGAATTCCAGACGACCGCGTATCCGTCGGCCTTCTGCGAGGCGACGTACTTGTAGCCGATCGCGCCGCCCGCGCCCGGGCGGTTGACGACGAGCACCTTGGCGCCGCCGAGCTGCTTCGACATCCCGTCGGCGAGCAGGCGCGCGGTCACGTCGGCCGAAGTGCCGGCGGGGAAGAGCACCGTGATCTCTATCGGTCCCTTCTGAGGGAATTGCGGTTCCTGCGCCTGGATCGAAGTGGCGAGGAACGCACCGAGTATCAATACTTTTTTCATCTTTCCTCCTAGCGTCAGTCTTTTGACATCATCTCTGCGACCTCGACCCGGCGCCCCTCGCGCGCCGAGACGATGCCTGCGCGGATCACCGCAAGCGAAGCAGTGGCCCCTTCCCCGCCCATCTCCGGCTTGCCGTCGCCGCGGGCCGCGCCTGCAAACTCCTCGAGCTCCTCGACGAAGGTGTCGTTCTGGGGGCAAACGATTGGACTTGCGCTTTTGTTCCCGCGCTTGAGCAGCCTCAGGCCCTGGTGGAGATCGTAATACGCGCTCGCCTCTTTTCCATAGACGTTCATCAAATAGTACTCGGAGGCCGACGCGTAGCTCGCGTTGAGCGTCGACAGCGCCCCGTTCTCGTGCTCGAGCACCATGCTCGCGACGTCGGGATTGTCGCCGGGCAGCACCAGCTGCGCGAACCTTCCGTTGACCGCCTTCACCCGCCCGAGGAGATATTCGAGTACGTCGGCGTAGTGGATGCCGATCTGAAGCATGACGCCGCCCGGCATTCCCGCCGCGGTATACCGCCACGACTTGAGGTCGATCTGACCCAGCCGGTCGCGGCTGATGTTGGCTTCGGCGTTGACGAGCTTGCCGAATGCGCCCGCGTCGATCTGATTGCGGATCCAGCGGAAATGGCTCTCGCGGCGGCGCTGGTATCCCAGCGCGAGCACCACGCCCGCCTTGCGGCAGGCTTCGGTGATGGCCCGGCCCTCGGAGACCGAGTTCGCGATGGGCTTGTCGAGAAAGACGTGCTTTCCTGCGGCGGCCGCCGCGCGCGTCGTGTCGAGATGCACGTCGTTCGGCGTGGTGTTGACGATCGCCTCGATCGAGCGGTCCTTGAGGATATGTTCATAGCTCGGTGCGGCGGCGCAGCCGTACTTTGCGGCGAAGGCCTTGCGCTTGTCTTCGGAGCGGGTGTAGCAGGCGACGATTTTCAGCTTCTTCGAGCGCTGCATGGCGTCGGCGAGGACGTCCGACCACCAGCCCATGCCGATGCAGGCGACGCGTAGCGGTTCGAGCGCCATCGTCTACTTCGGATTTACCCCTATGGACTCGACTGCTTCACGAGCGATGCGCTCGTCGGTCGCCCAATCGCCGCCGCTCACGCCTACGCCGCCGATGCATTCGCCTTCGACGATGACCGGGCAGCCGCCTTCCATCGCGGTCCAGCGCTCGGGGCCCGCGGCGAGCGCGAGCCCGAGCGCGTGCGCCAGGTCGAGCGTCTGGCCTTGAGCTCCATGGGATGACGTCGGCCGCTTGTTCGATGCGGCACACACTGCCTTGGTCGTCGCCGAGTGCAGAGAGTGGAAGCGGCCTCCGTCCATGCGTTCGAGCGCGATGAGATGGCCGCCCGAGTCGGCGACCGCGACCGAAATGGCGATTCCCGCCTGCCTGGCCTTGGCGACGGCGGTGTCGGCTATCTTCTTGGCTCCGGCGTGGGTAAGGCGCTTGGAGTCGGCGATAAACATCGCCGAATTCTAGCGTGTTGCAGCCTTCTGCGATGACCTCGTGCCGAATTTCTCGAATTGCATCGCGTCCCCTCGGTACTCGACCCGGATCGTGTCCTTCGCCGCGAAGCGACCTTCGAGAATCTCCTTCGCGAGCGGATTCTCTACGCTCTGCTGGATCGCCCGCTTGAGCGGCCGCGCGCCGTAGACCGGGTCGAATCCCGCCTTGGCGAGCTGCGCGAGCGCGCCGTCGGCGACCTCGAGCCCGATCTCGAGCTTCGCCAGCCGCTCCTCGAGATAGCGCAGCTGGATCTTCGCGATGTCCTTGATGTGCTTCTCGTCCAGGGCATGGAACACGACGATCTCGTCGATGCGGTTCACGAATTCGGGGCGGAAGCTGGTCTTCACCTCGGCCATCACCGCGGTCTTGATGAGGCCCGGATCGTCGCCCTGCATCTGCTGGATCATGTGCGAGCCGAGGTTGGAGGTCATCACCACCACGGTGTTCTTGAAATCGACGGTGCGGCCCTGGCCGTCGGTCATGCGGCCGTCATCGAGCACCTGCAGCAGCACGTTGAACACGTCGGGGTGCGCCTTCTCGATCTCGTCGAGCAGGATCACGCTGTACGGCTTGCGGCGCACCATCTCGGTGAGATGGCCGCCCTCCTCGTAGCCGACGTAACCCGGGGGCGCGCCGATCAGCCGCGCGACCGAGTGCTTCTCCATGAATTCGGACATGTCGATGCGGATGAGGTGGTCCTCCGAGTCGAACAGGAAGGCCGCGAGCGCCTTACACAGCTCGGTCTTGCCCACGCCGGTGGGACCAAGGAACAGAAACGAGCCGTAGGGCTTGTTCGGGTCGGACAGCCCGGCGCGCGAGCGCCGGATGGCATCGGCGACGAGATGCACCGCCTCGTCCTGTCCGACGACGCGCTGGTGCAGCTTGTCTTCCATCGTGAGCAGCTTGTCGCGCTCGCCCTGCATCATCTTGGAGACGGGAATGCCGGTCGCCCGCGACACGACTTCGGCGATCTCCTCGGCTCCGACCTGGGTGCGGAGCAGTTTCGGTTTTGCCTGCGCCGAAGGCGTCTTCTCGGCCTTCTTCAGCTGGGCCTCGAGCTGGGGCATGCTCCCGTATTGCAGCTCGGAAACCTTCTGCCAGTCGCCCTTGCGTCTCGCCGCGTCCATCTCGAGCTTGAGCTTCTCCAGCTCCTCCTTGATGTGCTGCGAGCCCGCTACCTGGGCCTTCTCCGCCTTCCAGACTTCGTCCAGGTCGGCGTATTCGCGCTCGAGCTTCTTGATTTCGCTCTCGATCAGCGTCAGGCGCTTCTGCGAGGCCTCGTCCTTCTCCTTCTTGATCGCTTCGCGCTCGATCTTGAGCTGGATGATGCGCCGGTCGAGCCGGTCCATCGCCTCGGGCTTGGAATCGATCTCCATCTTGATGCGCGCGGCCGCTTCGTCGATCAGGTCGATGGCCTTGTCGGGCAGAAAGCGGTCGGTGATGTACCGTTGAGACAGCTCGGCCGCGGCGACTATCGCCGGGTCGGTGATGTCCACGCCGTGGTGCACCTCGTACTTCTCCTGCAGGCCGCGCAGGATCGCGATGGTCGCCTCCACCGAGGGCTCGCCCACCAGGACTTTCTGGAAGCGGCGCTCGAGCGCCGCGTCCTTCTCGATGTACTTGCGGTACTCGTCGAGGGTGGTCGCGCCCACGCAGTGCAGCTCGCCGCGTGCGAGCGCGGGCTTGAGCATGTTGCCGGCGTCGATCGCGCCTTCGGCCCTGCCGGCGCCGACCATGGTGTGCAGCTCGTCGATGAAGACGATGGTGCGGCCCTCGTCCTGCGCGAGCTCTTTCAGGACGGCCTTGAGGCGCTCCTCGAATTCGCCGCGGTACTTGGCGCCGGCGAGCAGCGCAGCCATGTCGAGCGAGAGCACGCGCTTGTTCTTGAGCGTTTCAGGCACTTCGCCGTTCACGATGCGCTGGGCCAGGCCCTCGACGATCGCAGTCTTGCCCACGCCGGGCTCGCCGATCAGCACCGGGTTGTTCTTGGTGCGCCGCTGCAGGATCTGGATCACGCGGCGGATCTCGTCGTCGCGGCCGATCACCGGGTCGAGCTTGCCCGAGCGGGCGCGCTCGGTCAGGTCGAGGGTGTATTTCTTCAGCGCCTCGCGGCTGCCTTCGGCCTCCTGGCTGCCGACCGATTCGCCGCCGCGCACCGCCTTGATCGCCTGGTCGATCGCCTTCTTGCTGCCGCCGTTCTCCTTCAGCAGCCGGCCCGCCTCGCCCTTGTCTTCGGCGAGCGCCAGCAGAAACAGCTCCGAAGCGATGAACTGGTCGCCGCGCTTCTGCGCTTCCTTGTCGGTGAGATTGAGGAGCGCGTTCAGCTCACGCGAGATCTGGATTTCTCCGCCGTGGCCTTCGACCTTGGGCAGGCGCGAGATCGCCTGCTTGACCGCTTCGCGCAGCCGCGGAGCGTTGACGCCGGCGCGCGACAGCAACGACGCGCTGCCGCCGTCGTCCTGCGCGAGCAGCGCGGAGAGCACGTGCAGCGGCTCGATGAATTGCTGGTCGTTGCCTACGGCGACGCTCTGGGCGTCGCCCAGGGCTTGCTGAAACTTGGTGGTGAGCTTGTCCAGGCGCATTACGGTGCAGTTGGGGGGGCCGGGGCCGTTTTCAAGGCTGGAGCTATCATAGTACCCATGGCGATGAAGTTCGAGCTCCAGGAGCACCTGGGCAAGTATCCGATCGTCCGCGAGATCGGCACGGGGGCCACCAGCCGCGTCTACCTCGCGCGCGACCCGTTCGCGGACCGGGAGGTCGCGATCAAGGTGTTCCTGTTCGCGGAGAACATGAGCCCCCAGACCGAGCGGATGATGCACAAGGCTTTCCTCGCGGAGGCGGCCCTCGCCGGCAAGCTCAGCCATCCCCACATCGTCGAGATCCTGGACGCGGTGGTCGAGCCCGAGCACAGCTATCTCGTGATGGAGTACGTGCGCGGAACCACGCTCGAGGCGCATTCCGAGGTCACCAATCTCCTGCCCCTGAACAAGGTCGTCGAGATCATCTTCAAGTGCGTGCGCGCCCTCGAGTACGCGTTCCAGCATGGAGTGATACACCGCGACATCAAGCCCGGCAACATCCTGCTCTCGGAGAACGGGGACACCAAGGTGAGCGACTTCGGCGCCTCGTTTCAGCAGCGGCACGGGCAGGAGACCACGCAGATCACCGGCGTGGGCTCGCCCGCCTACATGTCTCCGGAGCAGATCCGGATGGAAGACCTCACCCACCAGACCGATATCTATTCGCTCGGCGTGGTGATGTACCGGCTGCTCACCGGCCGCCTGCCCTACGAGGCCAACACCCAGGCGGCGCTGACCTACGCCGTCCTCAACAGCATTCCGCCACGGCCCGCGACCCTGCGCCCCGATCTCTCGCCGCTCCTCGACCAGATCGTGATGAAGGCGATCGAGAAAGACAGGGAGGCGCGCTACCAGACCTGGCTCGAGTTCGGCAAGGACCTGAGCCAGGCATTCAGCACGCTGCGGCTCTCGGGCGCATCGGCTTCGGATTCGGAGAAATTCAACCAGCTTCGCGACATGCCGTTCTTCGACGACTTCGACGACGTCGCGCTGTGGGAGGTGGTGCGCATCGGCAAATGGCAGTCGATCAAGAAGGGGACGGTCATCATCAAGGAGGCCGACCAAGGCGACAGCTTCTATCTGCTGATCGAAGGCGACGTCGGCGTCACGCTGCTCGGCAAGCAGCTCAACGTCATCAAGCCGGGCGGCTGCTTCGGAGAAATCCTCTATTTCACCGGCAGCATGGGCCGGCGCACGACGACCATCAAGGCGGTCGGCGAAGTTACGGTGATGGAGATCAAGGCCGACGCCCTGCGCGCGGCGACCGACGGCTGCCAGGTCGGGTTCAACAAGGCGTTCATGCGGGTTCTGGTCGAGCGCCTGACGCAGGCCAATCTGCGGCTCGCCGGTCGCGGCTAGCTGCGCGGGAGCAGATGGCGGGGCAGAAAGAAGGCGTTGGCGATCAGAGTCGGAACGACCGCGCTCGCTATGACCGCCGCGACCAGGGCCGAATACTGTCCCTGCGTGACGATGCCGTGCGACAGCCCGAACAGCGAAGCGATCGTGCCGAACGTGAGTCCGGTCGACATCAGGAGCGTCGTGTACATGCCGTCCTTCTTCGGCGACCGGAATGCGCGGGTGACCGGATAGACGCCTGCGATCTTGGTCACGACTTTCACGGTGAGCATCAGGAGAAACGCGCCTGGCGCGGCGACGAGAGCGGGCACCGAGACGAAGGAACCGGCCCGGATGAAGTAGAACGGCGTCAAGAGACCAAAGGTCAAGGTGCGCAGGCGTCGAACCAGGGCGTGGTCCTTGCCTACTGTGCCCGCCAGCATCATCCCGAGCACATACGCAGGTAGCACCGCCTCGCTGTCGGCCCAGCCGGCGAGCGCGCCCAGCCCGAACAGGAACAGCAGCAGAAACTTCGCTTCCATCTCCGAAGGGCGCCCGCCGAAGCGACGGAAGAACCATGGCGTGATCCAGGGTAGCGCGAGCGCCGCGATCGCCATCGCTCCTACGAAGAGGACCGTCTTCAGCGTGAACGGAGCGAAGATGAGACCCAAGGCGATGACCGTGCCCAGGTCAGTGATGAAGCATGCCGCCAGCACGGTCTTGCCGTACGCGGTCGCGTTGAATCCGTATTCGATCATCACGGCGTAGACCACCGCGACTGAGGTAGTGGACATCGCCACGCCGGCGAGCCAGCTCGCCTCGACGCCCCAGCCCAGCCACCAGCGCGCCGCGGCGGCGCAACCGAGGAAAGGCGCGAAAAAGCTGACCAGGCCGACCGCGGTCGCCTCCTTCCACTTGCGCCTGAAGACCTCCGGATCGAGCTCCGCTCCGGCGAGGAACGTGAGGATGATCGCGCCCGCTCCGGCCAGAAACTTGATCCAGACCTGATCGGGTCCGAGAAACGCCGCGCCGAACGCCGCGCCGAGCACGAGCTGCGCCAGCGTGCCGACAACGATTTCGGAGAGCGCGTTGGCGACCTTGAGCCAGGCCGAGAGCAACGCGGCGAGCAGCGCGAGCCCGAACCACAGGGCTGCGAGAGCCCAGATTTCCATCATTGGCTTAGCTCAGGCCGCGCTCGACTTCGGCGGCTCCCAGCGCTGCGCAGCCTCGTCGTCGGAGGTGCGCGCCTCGACCCAGCGTGCGCCCTGAGGAGTCTCCTCCTTTTTCCAGAAGGGAGCGCGCGTCTTCAGGTAGTCCATGATGAATTCGCAGGCGGCGAAGGCCTCGCCGCGGTGCGAGCCCGCCACGACGACGAGCACGATCTGGTCGGTGGGCTTGAACTCGCCGACGCGGTGGACGACGAGCACGTCCATCACTTTCCAGCGGCGTTGGGCCTCGGCTACGATCTTCTCGAGCGCTTTCTCTGTCATGCCGGGATAGTGCTCGAGCGTCATCTTCGTCACCGCACCCCCGTCGTTCACGTCCCGGCACACGCCGATGAAGCTCGCGACCGCCCCGATCTTGGGATTGTTCCGGCGCAGCGCGGCGATCTCGGCGCCGGCGTCGAAGTCCGCGGTCTGGATACGCACGGTCATGGCCTAGCCCCCGGTTACCGGCGGAAAGAACGCGATTTCGTCGCCGGGCTTCACCTGAGTCGTCGGTTGCGCCATCTCCTGGTTGACCGCGACGCGCAGCGCCTTGCCCTGAGCGAGCGCCGATTGCCAGGTCCCGCCGCGGGACATAAGCTGCGCGCGCAGGCCGGCGACTGTCGTCGGCGAGACATCGAGGTCCTCGCTTGCGGTACCGAGCTGCTCGCGCAGCCCCGCGAAGTAGAGAACCTTCACCTTCATCGATACAGCTCCGAGTACGGCATGAACTTCACCATCTCTCCCGATCGGATGGCGTGATCGGCGGGATTGTCGACCAGACCGTCGGCCCACGCCGTCGACGTCAGCACCGCGGAATCCTGCGTGTGGTACAGGTCCAAGCCTCCGCGAGCGTTCCATTTTACGCGCAGATACTCGCGCCGGGCGTCGGGCTCGGGCCAGTCGAAGTCGGCGCGCGCCTGGATAGCATGCGGGTCCACCCGGGCGATGCCCTGCGTCTTCAGCAGAAACGGGCGCACGAAAATCAGAAAGGTCACGAAGCTCGACACGGGATTTCCGGGCAGTCCGATGAAATTCGCCTTGCCCACGCGCCCGAACGCAAGCGGCCGTCCGGGCTTCATGGCGATCTTCCACATGAGGAGCTCGCCTTCGGCTTCCACCGCGGGCTTGACGAAATCGGCGTCGCCCACGGACACTCCGCCGCTGGTCACGATCACGTCGCACTCGCCGGCAGCGCGGCGCAGCACCTCGCGCGTCGCCTCCAGCGAATCCGGAACGATGCCGTAGTCGCGCACCTCGCAATCGAAAGCCTGCGCGAGCCCGTTCAAGGTGAAGCGGTTGGAGTTGTAGATGCGCCCCGGAGGCAAGGGGTCGCCGGGCATCACCAGCTCGTCCCCGGTGAAGAAAAGGCCCAGCCGAACGCGGCGGTGGACGGGAAGCGAGGCGATGCCGACCGACGCAGCGAGCCCCGTGTCCTGCGGGCGCAGACGGATGCCGGCGGAAAGAATCGCGTCGCCCGCGCGGATATCGCTCCCCACGCGCCGCACCCATTCACCAGGCCGCGGAGTCTTTTTCACGACGATCTGGTCGCCTTCGACCGTGCAGTCCTCCTGCATCACGACAGCGTCGGCCCCGGGAGGGATGGGCGCGCCCGTGAAAATGCGCGCCGCCGTGCCGGAAGCGACCGGAGTCCCGACCGCGCCGGCGAAAATCTTCTGCGCCACCTTGAGGCGCGGCTCGGGCCCTTTCAGGTCCGCGAGGTGCACCGCGTAACCGTCCATGGCGCTGTTGTCCAGGGGCGGCACGTTCATCGTCGAGCGCTGCGCGAGAGCGAGCACGCGGCCCGCCGCGGAGAGCGTCGGCACCGACTCGGTCTCGGCGACGGGACGCGCGCCCGCGAGCAAGCGCTCCAGAGCCTCGTCGACGGAGAGCAGCCCCTTGTTCATTGGAATCCGTTGTAGCTCAGGATGAAATCTTCGATACGCTTGTGGTCGTCGAGATCGAATCGCGGCAGCTTCGTATCGAGCGGCGTGTCGGAGGCGATCGCGACGATATGGGGGTCGCCCGGATGCAGCAGCGGCTTGCCGTTGTCCTTGCGCCACACTTCGAGCTTGGGCAGCGGATGATGCTTGTGCCCCTCGACCAGCAGCAGGTCGCAAGGCGATACCCGCTCGATCTGCTCCTCCAGCGAAGGCTCGGGCTCGCCGCGCAGCTCGTGCATGAGCACCCAGCGCCGGTCCGACACGACCATGACCTCGCTGCATCCGGCTTCGCGATGGCGATAGGAATCCTTGCCCGGTTTGTCGACATCGAAGCTGTGGTGCGCGTGCTTGATCATCGACACCCTGAGGCCGCGCTTCACGAGGCGCGGGATGAGCTGCTCGATCAAGGTGGTCTTGCCGCTCCCCGACCACCCCGCAAACCCGAATATCTTCATGCCCGCAATTGTATCAGGGCGTCATTCCCGGCCAGATATAGCGCGTGAGAGACCGGCTCATGCACCCGGCGTGCCGGCGTTGGGAAAGAACAGCTGCTCCCTGCCGATCTTGTACTCGGCGATCGCTTTCTGGCCTTCGGGCGAGATCACCCAGTCGACGAAAGCCTGGCCGAGGTCCTTCTTGACGTTCGGGTGCTTGACGGGATTCACCAGCATCACACCGTACTGGTTGAAGAGGCGCTTGTCGCCTTCGACTTCTATCACCAGATCGCCGCGGTTCTTGAACGAGATCCAGGTGCCGCGATCCGACAGGATGTAGGCGTTCATCGCTTGAGCGGTGTTGAGCGCCGGGCCCATGCCCTGCCCCGTGTCCTTGTACCAGGGGCCCTTGTCCTTGGCGATGTCGATGCCCGCGAGCTTCCACAGGTCGAGCTCGGCGATGTGGGTGCCGCTCCTGTCGCCGCGCGAGACGAAAGGCGCGCTCGCCGACTTGATTTTCTTCAGCGCCTCGAGGATGTCCTTTCCGCCCGCGACCTTGGCGGGATCGGACTTCGGGCCGATCAGCACGAAATCGTTGTACATCACCGGGAAGCGCTTCACGCCGTGGCCCTCGGCGAGGAATTTCTCCTCCGCCGAGCGCGCGTGCACGAACACCACGTCGGCGTCGCCGCGGCGCGCGAGGTCGAGCGCCTGGCCGGTGCCCAGGGCGACCACGCGCACCTGGATGCCGGTTTTCTTTTGAAAGGCGGGCAGGATGTGGCCGAACAGCCCAGACTGCTCGGTCGAAGTGGTCGAGGCGACCACGATGAATTTCTCCTGCGCAGTTGCGGGAAGCGCGGCACCCAGCGCCGCGAGCAGCAACAGTCTCTTTCTCAAGTCCACGGTAGTTCTCCTTTTATGAATGCGGTGGCTTGCGCCGACTGCGGCTTGGAAAAGAATTGCCCGACCGGCGCGCGCTCGACGAGCCGCCCCTGGTCGAGAAACAGGATCTCGTCGCCCAGGCGCCGCGCCTGCCCGAGGTTGTGCGTCGCCATGACGATCTTGGTGCCCGCCGCATCGAAGGCACGGATCACCGATTCGATCTCGCGAGTAGCGCTCGGGTCGAGACTGGCGGTGGGCTCGTCGAGAAAAAGCACTTCGGGGTGCAAGGCCCATGCGCGCGCGAGCGCGAGCCGTTGCTGCTCGCCGCCCGAGAGCACGCGGGCCGGCCGGTGAGCCAGGTGCGCGAGCCCGACGCTCTCGAGCGCCTCGCGCACCAGCGTGCCGCGCTGCGGCTCGCCGACGCCGGCGACTTTCAAGGCGTAGGCGACGTTGGCCTGCGCCGAGCGCCGCAGCAGCACCGGACGCTGGAACACCATCGCCTGCTTTCGCGGAGCGCCCGGCTGCTCGGGCGCAGTCCAGCCGATGCGACCGGACGAAGGGGCAAGCAGCCCGTGCATCAGGCGCATCAACACGCTTTTCCCGGCGCCGTTCGCGCCGAGAATGATCGTGCTCGGACCCGCTTCGATCTCGAGCGAGATCCGCGAGAGGATCGTGCGCCCGCCCGCCGCGAAGGACACGTCGTCGAGGTGCAGAGGAAGAATGGCTCCGTTCCTCATCCGTAGCGCCGCTGCGCCAGCTCCTTGGTGAGGTAGGCGGCCGCGTTCACCGCGATGACAATCGCGATCAGGATGATGCCCAGCCCGAGCGCGAGCGGCAGATCGCCTTTGCTCGTCTCGAGCGCGATCGTCGTCGTCATCACCCGCGTCACACCGTCGATGTTTCCTCCCACGATCATCACCGCGCCCACCTCGGCGGCCGCGCGCCCAAAGCCGGCGAGGACGGTGGTCAGCAGGGAAAAGCGCGTATCCCACAGGAGCGTAAGCGCCGCGCTCGCGCGGTCCGCGCCCAGCGAGCGCAGTTGCTCCTCGTACTCGTGCCAGGCGTCCTCGATCGCCTGGCGCGAGAGCGCGGCGATGATCGGCAGGATCAGCACGGTCTGCGCGATCACCATCGCCGAGGGCGTGAAAAGGATCCCCAGATCGCCGAGCGGACCAGCGCGGGAGAGCAGCAGATACACCAGGAGGCCCACGACGACCGGAGGCAGCCCCATCAGCGCGTTCAGGAACACGATCAAGGTCCGCCGGCCCGGGAAGCGGCCGACGGCGATGGCTGCACCGAGCGGAAAACCGAGGAGCGCCGCGATTCCGACCGCCGACAGGCTCACCCTCAGGCTGAGCAGGACGATCTCGACGAGCTTCGCATCAAAACCTGCCAATAGGGCCAGCGCCGTCGTGAGTGCTTCCAGCATGATTGACGAAGTTTCCTGATCTATGTAATATATTTCATATTTAGTGTCTTAATTGCGTTATATCATAGCGTTCTGGCTGTATATGATCCACTAGTACATGATGAGAATTGAGTTCGAGCCAGGCTGGAAACTCCGCTCAGCGCCGGTAGCACCGCTGCTCGTGCCGCTCCTTGTCGCGATTCAGCGCTTTGGTTCGCTCGCGGCGGCAGCGCGCGAAGTCGGCTATTCCTATCGCCACGTGTGGAACCTGCTCGGCGACTGGAACCGACGCATGGGGCACCCGCTCGTTGAGCTGGAACGGGGCCGGGGCGCCCGGCTTACGCCGCTTGCGCTCAAGCTCCTTGAGCTCGAAGAAAGGGCGCGCGCGCGGCTCGCTCCCCATCTTGCCGAGTTGGCGCGAGAATTCGATCGCGAACTGTACGGTGAAGAAGCTGCGCGGGCACCCCAGTTGGCTATCCACGCGAGCCACGATCTGGCGCTGGAGCGCCTGCCTGAAGTGGCCGAGGGCACACTCCAGATCAGGCTTCAATTTCACGGCAGCGTGGAGAGCCTGGAGGCGCTGGCTCGCGGAGACTGCGACCTCGCCGGCTTCCACGTCGCCGAGCAGTGGCAAACCCCGGAAATCCTCGAACGTCTCGACCCTCGCTTGCACAAGCTGATCGGTCTTGCCGTGCGCGATCAAGGGTTGATCGTCGCTCGAGGCAACCCGAAGGGTATCCAGGGCCTTCACGACCTCGCGCTTCCCGAATGCCGATTCGTCAATCGCCAGCGAGGCTCGGGAACCCGCCTGGTGCTCGATCAGCTGCTCGCTCGCGCCGGGATCGCGAGTGGCGCGATACCGGGTTATGCGCGCGAGGAGTTCACTCACGTAGCCGTTGCGAGCGCTGTCGCGAGCGGCAGCGCCGACGTCGCCTTCGGCATCCGAGCTGCAGCGGCTCAGCTGGAGCTGGGCTTCATACCATTGGTGAGCGAGCGCTACCTTCTCGCCTGCGCGATGGGACGGCTCGAAAGCACGGAGCTGAAGAAATTCCTGACCCTTCTCCGCGGGAAGCCGTTCAGGGCGGTATTGGCGTCCCTGCCCGGCTACGACAACGCCATCACCGGCCGGGTCATGGACGTTGCGGAAGGGCTCACAGGGCCTCGCCCGGCTCGCATCCCGGCCCTCGGTTAGCCTGCACCCACACGCCGGTCGAGAGACACAGCCTTCACAAGAGCGTAGACCTCCAGCCCGGGCACGAGATCGAGCTGCTTCGCTGCGCGCGCCGTGATCCTCGAGCGCAACACGGTCGGTCCGACCGCGATTGTCACGTCCACGATCCCGCTTCGCTCCGCACCGAGCGCTGCGACCTTCCCCTCGAGCACGTTCTGTATGCTGATGCGCTGCGGCCGCTCGAGCGCGATCGACACGTCGCGCGCGCGGATGCGCACGCGCACCGGCTCGCCGATCAGGGCGTCGACGTTGGTCGCCGTGAGCGTTCCGCCGTCGAAGGCGAGCACGGCAAGGTCGTGCTCGATGTCCTGCTCGACGACCTTCGCGTCGATCACCGCCCCGCCCTCGAAGGTTCCTTCCCCCGGCCGCAGATCGGAACGCCCCATGACGTCTTCGGCCGGGCCGACGGCGAGCACACCGCCCGCGGACATCAGCACCACGGTGTCGGCGATCCGAACCACCTCCTCGACGGCGTGGCTTACATAGACGATCGGTACCTTGACCTCGTCTCGGATCAGCTCGACGTACTGCAGTACTTCGTTCTTTCGATGGGCATCGAGCGAAGCGAGCGGCTCGTCGAGCAGCAGCAGCCGCGGACTCGAGAGCAGCGCCCTGCCGATCGCGACGCGTTGCTTCTCGCCGCCGGAGAGGTTTCCGGGCCGGCGATCGAGCAGGTCCCGCAAACCGAGCAACTCGACCACGCGATCGAACTCGCGCGCTGGCATGCCTCGCGAGAACAGCCCGGCGTAGTTCAGGTTCTGGCGCACGCTCAGGTGCGGGAAAAGCCGTCCCTCCTGGAATACGTAGCCCACGCGGCGCTTGGGCGTCGGCACGTCGATGCCGCGCGCGGCGTCGAACATCGTCTCGCCGTTGAGGTCGATGCGCCCGCGGTCGGGACGCAGAATGCCGGCGATGGCGTTGACGACCGAGGTCTTGCCTGCGCCGGAGCGGCCGAAGAGCGCCGTAACACCGTCTCCCGCCTCGAACGCGACGGCGAGGCGGAAGTCGCCGAGCGCGCGCTCGATGTCAAGCGACAGCATCTTCGCCGTGCACGCGGCGCGCGGCGCGGCGCACCATCACCTCGGATACGTAGAGCGCGGCGAGCGACAGCAGCACTGCGAGGACGCTCAGGCGCATCGCCGCCGCATCGCCGGCCGGAGTCTGCGTATAGGTGTAGATCGCGAGCGGCAAGGTGCGCGTCTCGCCGGGGATGTTCGACACGAAGGTGATCGTCGCGCCGAACTCGCCGAGGCTGCGCGCAAACGAGAGCAGCACGCCGGTGATGATGCCGGGGAGCGCGAGCGGCAGCGTCACGGTGACGAAGACGCCGGCCCAGCCCGCGCCCAGCGTGCTCGCCGCGGCCTCGAGTTTGCGGTCGATCGTCTCGAACGACAACCGGATCGCGCGCACCATCAAGGGAAAACCCATGATGCCCGCGGCGAGCGCCGCACCCGTCCAGCGGAACGCGACCACGATGCCGAACCACTGCTCGAGGATCGAACCGAGGGGACCGCGCCGACCGAACAGCAGCAGAAGAAAAAACCCGACCACCACTGGCGGCAACACCAATGGGAGATGCACGGCCGCGTCGAACAACGTCTTTCCAGGAAAGCTCGCCCTCGCCAGCACGTACGCGACGGCCACCGCACAGGGCAGGCTGACGAGGACGCTCCAGAACGCGACGCGCAGGCTGAGTAGCAGTACCTCCAGCTCTTCAGTGGTCAAGCTCATGTCAGAAACCGTGCTTTTCGAAAATCGCGCGCGCCTCGGCCTGGCTCAGCCACATCAGGAACGCTTCGGCCGCAGGCTTGCCCGTAGCCGTCAATGCAATCGGATAGACGATGGGCGGATGAGTATTTTCGGGAAACAGCCCCACCACCCGCACGCGCGAATCGGCCGCGGCATCGGTTCTATAGACGATCCCGAACGGCGCCTCTCCGCGGGAAACGAACACCAGAGCCGCCCGCACGTTTTCCGCCGAGGCGACTTTTTTCTCGACATCTTTCCAGACTCCCAGCGCTTCCAGCGACGCTTTACCGTATTTTCCAGCTGGCACGGCGTCGGGGTTCGCCATCGCCAGCCGGCCGTCTCCGAGGAGCCTGGCGAGCGGGAAACCCGGAGCGATGTTCACCGAAACCCTGCTGTCCGCCGGCGCGATCAACACCAAACGATTCCTCAGGAGATTCTTCCGGCTTTCGGGCTTCATCAGGCGCCGCTGCTCGAGATAGTCCATCCAATCGAGGTCGGCCGAGATGAAGAGATCCGCGGGAGCGCCCGATTCGATCTGCTTCGCGAGCGCGGGGCTCGCGCCGTACGACACCACGATCCGGTTGTTGGCTTTGGCCTGATACGCCTTCGCGTTTTCGTCGAGCGCGTCCCTCAGGCTTGCCGCGGCGAACACGGTGACGGAATCGGCCGCCGCCGCTCCCGCGAACACCAGGATGCCAAACGCGAGGATTCCAGAAAAATGCCAGCGCATATCGCTATATCCTGACATATATAGCGATACAAATAAACCAAACGGCTATTCAGCGAGCAGCTTGAGTAAGGTCCGCGTCGCCGCAGACGTGTGCCGCAGAGCTTTGCGCTCGATCTCGCGGTACAGGGCGACCAGCTTGTGCCCGGTCGGCGAGAGCGTCGCTCCGCCGCCAAACCTGCCGCCCGGCGCGGCTGCGACTACGGCCTTCGAAAGGCGCCGGTTCAGGTCGTCGACCAGCACCCAGGCGCGCCGGTACGACATCCTGAGCTTGCGCGCGGCGGCCGAGATCGAGCCGGTGTCCCGGATCGCCTCCAGGAGAGCGATCTTCCCAGGGCCGATCGCCCGGGTATTGCCCTTCACCACTCGAAGATGGAATTGCGCCCGCGCTTTTGTCATGAGAGTTGCACGAGGCTTGTCACTCGCCGGAAGGGAAAGTATATTTCATTCCTCGGGGACCGCAGTCTCCCCGCCAGGCGGTGTCCCGTCCAAGCGCTGCATTCGACAACAATTCAAGGACAGCCATGGACACCGCCCCAGCCGATCACCCCCCCGCTCCGGTAGGCTTCGCGGAGGCATTCCGGTATTGGATGAAGCTCGGCTTCATCAGCTTCGGCGGCCCGACCGGGCAGATCGCGATCATGCACCAGGACCTGGTCGAACGGAAACGCTGGATCTCCGAGAAGCGCTTCCTGCACGCGCTCAACTACTGCATGGTGCTGCCGGGCCCCGAGGCACAGCAGCTCGCCACCTACATCGGCTGGATGATGCACCGCACCTGGGGCGGAATCATCTCCGGAGGACTGTTCGTTCTGCCCTCCCTATTCATCCTCATCGGCCTGACGTGGATCTACCTCGCTTTCGGCAACGTTCCGGTGGTCGCCGGCGTGTTTTACGGCATCAAGCCGGCGGTTACCGCAATCGTCCTGTTCGCCGCGTGGCGCATCGGCTCGCGCGCGCTCAAGGGCGCGGCGCTTTGGGCCATCAGCGCGGCGGCGTTCGTCGCCATTTTCGCGTTCCAAGTCCCCTTCCCTTACATCGTGCTCGGCGCCGGAATCCTCGGATACGTCGGCGGCCGGATCGCGCCCGGGAAATTCGCCGCCGGAGGCCACGGGGCCGCGCAGAAACACTATGGGGCGGCGTTGATCGACGACGAGACGCCCACACCGTCACACGCATTCTTCAGCTGGCCGCGCTTCGCGACGGTGCTCGCGGTGTTTCTCGTCGTTTGGGCTTGCGCGCTGGGCGCGCTGGTGTTGCTGCTCGGATGGGAGAGCACGCTGGCCCAGATGGGATGGTTTTTCACCAAAGCGGCGATGCTCACTTTCGGCGGCGCCTACGCGGTGCTGCCTTACGTTTATCAGGGCGCGGTCGAGCACTACCAGTGGCTGACCGCGCCCCAGATGATCGACGGCCTGGCCCTGGGCGAGACGACCCCGGGACCGCTGATCATGGTCGTGGCGTTCGTCGGCTTCGTCGGAGCGTGGCAACACGCCGCGTTTGGCCCGGGCTCGCTGGCGCTGGCCGGCTGCGTCGGCGCGGCCGTCGCAACCTTCTTCACCTTCCTTCCCTCGTTTCTTTTCATTCTTCTCGGCGGCCCGCTGGTGGAATCGACCCACGGCAATCTCAAGTTCACGGCGCCCCTGACCGGAATCACCGCCGCGGTGGTCGGCGTGATCCTCAATCTCGCGCTGTTCTTCGCGTGGCACGTGCTCTGGCCCGGCGGATTTTCCGGCCGGTTCGACTGGTTCTCGGCGGTCCTCGGCCTCGCCGCAATCGCCGCTTTGTGGCGCTATCGGGGCGGAATGATTCCCGTGATATTCGCCTGCGGGGCGACCGGATTGATCTACCGCTTGATCGCGGGTTGAAAAGGCGCAATGAAAAAAGGGCGCCGAAGCGCCCTTTTCGGTTCAGTTCCGGTTCGCTAGCCCTTCTCGATCACTCCGCAGGCGAGCCGCGCCCCGGCGTTCCCTGTCGGCTGGGTCTTGTAGTCGTCGGGTTGCGCATGCACGATCAAGCCGCGTCCGACGATCCCGGTCGGACCGTCGGTCACCGTGATCACGTCGAGAATGGCCGTGACGTTCGAGTTACCGTAGTCGTCGGCCTTGAGCGCCAGCATGTCCCCGGCGTGCCGGTCGGGCGTGGAGGGGTGAGCATGCGCCTTGCCCAGCGGATTGTAGTGCCCGCCCGCGCTCATTCCGTCTCCCGAGCTGCAGTCGCCCTTCTCGTGGATGTGAAAGCCGTGCTCCTGATTGGGCTTGAGGCCGCTGACGCTCGCGACGACTTCCACCTTGTCGCCCTTCTGCGTGAAGGTCGCCGACCCTTTCACGCTGCTGTCCTTGCTCGGCTGCAATGTCGCCTTCGCGGTCGGACCACCCTTCGAGTCGAACATCGCGCAGCCCGCTAAAAGACCGGCCGCCGTCGCGACGGCCATTGCAAATCTCATTGTTCCTCCGGAAGTAGTGGAATGGGCGGGGCGCCCATTCTATCCCACTACTTCTTGCCCGCCATCGAAGCCGGAGACCTGATCCCCTTGTTCTTGCGGTAATTCCCAACGGCCTTGTCCTGCGCTTTGCCGAGCTGCGCGGCGTCTTTTTTCGCCGCGTCGTCCGCCTTCGCTTTGGCTTCGGCCGCTTTCGCCTTCGCCTCGTCGGACGGCGGGGGCAGCTTCGCCCAGACGGCGCCCGCCGTCACCGCCATCGCGACGCTCATGATCAGGATCCGAACGTTCATTCCGTTACCCCTATTCAGTGCTGCGCCTGCGGCGCGACCGGGACACCGGATGCGGTGCCCGCCTTGATCTTCCCGGATTTGATGTCGTTGTACCAGTACTCGTGGTGCTCCTTCGCCCAGGCCTCGTCGACGTAGCCGTAGCGCATCGCTTCGTACGCGCCTTCGAGGCCGATGGAGCCGAGATAGATGTGCCCTAGCGAGATCGCCATCACCGCCCCGGCGGCGACCGCGTGCACGACGTTGGCTTCGATCATCACCGCCCGAACCTGATCGAAGTTGGGGAAATCGAGGATCAGTCCCGAGGCGCTCACGATCAAGCTCAACACCACCACGCCGCCCCAGAACCACAGCTTTTCTCCGGCGTTGAACCGTCCCGAGGGCACGTGCTCGCCCGAGATCATTCCGCCGGCCTTCATGAGCCAACCGATGTCGTAGAGCCGCGGCAGGTTGTCCTTGAGGAACATCACGATGAACATGAGCAAGCTCACGACGAACACGGGGCCCGCAAAGTTGTGCAGATCCTTGGAGATTTGCGTGAGCCAGGCGAACAGCGTGTAGCCGATCACCGGAAGCAGCAGGTACTTGCCGAGCATGATGACGAGCCCGGTGACGCCGAGGATGCTGAAGCTGATCGCGACGACCCCGTGCACATAGCGCTCGAACAGCGTGAAGCGCTGGATCAGGCGTCCGGTCGGCGCGCCGTGAACCTTGAGCGGGCCGCGCCAGCGGTAGAACGCTCCGATGACGACCACGACGAGCGCGATCGCCCAGCCCACGAGCGGCGTGATCCAGCCGTTCTTCAACTGCCTCCAGGTCTCGCCGTAGGTCTGGACGAGCACGCCGGTTTCGCGGCCCTTGATCGACGTGTACTCCTCTTTTCCGGAGCGCACGTCGCGCCACGTCGGAGCGTTGTTGTAAGGCTGGGATTGCGCCCGCTGCTGCTGCGTTTCCTGCTGCTGCGCCACCGAAGTGCCGGCGAGAGGCAGCAGCATCAGAGCAACGGCGAAAAGGCGCGCGCAGACCACAATCGACTTCATCGCCTTGCTCCTATTTCGCCCGAGTCATTTCGTTCTGGTAGAGATTGCGGGTCCTGACCGCGGTTTCCCAGCTCGTCTGGTCGCCTTTGGTCCAATTCGAGTGGGGGTAGGGGTTCGCGGCCGGATCGTTGTCCCAAGGCTTGGTATCGGGCTTGCCTTGGTACTTGCCCTGCTTATAGACGACCACCTGCTCGCGCTCGCCGCAGGCCGAGAGGCCGACGCCCGCCACGAGCGCAGCCGCCATAAGGAGAACGGGTCTCATGACTTCGCCCCCGCCGGTGCGGCCTTCTGGTCGGGCTTGCCGTACGCCGTGCCCCATCCCCAGACTTCCGAGCCCTTGCCGCGCTTGAGCACCCGCTCGCGGTAGATGTCGGCGATCACGTCGCCGTCACCGCCGAGGAGCGCCTTGGTCGAGCACATCTCGGCGCACGCCGGGAGCTTCCCCTGGGCGAGACGGTTCGAGCCGTACTTCGCGAATTCTTCCTTCGACAGGTCCTTCTCCGGGCCGCCTGCGCAGAAGGTGCACTTGTCCATCTTGCCGCGCAGGCCGAAGGCGCCCGCCTGCGGGAACTGCGGAGCTCCGAACGGGCAGGCGTAGAAGCAGTAGCCGCAGCCGATGCACAGGTCCTTGTCGTGCAGCACCACGCCTTCCTCGGTGCGGTAGAAGCAGTCGACCGGGCACACCGCCATGCAGGGCGCGTCCGAGCAGTGCATGCACGCGACCGAGATCGACTTCTCGGCCCCGACGATGCCGTCGTTGATGGTCACGACGCGCCGGCGGTTCACGCCCCAGGGAACCTCGTTTTCCTGCTTGCATGCGGTCACGCAGCCGTTGCACTCGATGCAGCGCTCGGCATCGCAGAGGAATTTCATTCTGGCCATGGTTGTCTCCTTTTATCCTCTTCCCGTTATGCCTGGTCGATCCGCGTGATCTGGCACACGGTGGTTTTTGTTTCCTGCATCATCGTGACCGAGTCGTAGCCGTAAGTCGTGGCGGTGTTCACCGCCTCGCCGCGCACGATCGGCGCCGCCCCGTCCGGGTACCACGGCAGCATGTCCTTGCCCTGCCACCAGCCCGAGAAGTGGAACGGGATGAAGGCGTGATCGGGTCCGACGCGCTCGGTCACCATCGCCTTGACCTTCAGCTTGGCGCCCGTCGGCGTCTTCACCCAGACGTACTCGCCGTCGCTGATGCCGCGGTCGTTCGCCGCCTTGGGATTGATCTCGACGAAGTTGTCCTGCTGCAACTCGGCGAGCCAGGGGTTGGAGCGCGTCTCCTCGCCGCCGCCCTCGTATTCGACCAGGCGCCCGCTCGTGAGGACGATCGGGAAGGTCTTGCCGATATCCTTGTTCTTCTCCTGGATCGACTTGTACAGCGTCGGCAGCCGCCAGAAGGCCTTCTTGTCGTCGTGGGTCGGGTACTTCACGACCATGTCCGCGCGCGTCGAGTATAGCGCCTCGCGATGCTGCGGTATGCCGTCGGGGAAGTTCCACACGATCGCGCGGGCCTTGGCGTTGCCGAACGGGTGGCAGCCGTGGTTCTTCATGACGACGCGCTGGATGCCGCCGGAGAGGTCGGTCTTCCAGTTCTTGCCCTCGGCTTCTTTCCGTTCCTCGTCGGTGAGCTCATCCCACCAGCCGAGCTTCTTCAGGAGCACGTGGTCGAACTCGGGGTAGCCGGTCGTGATGTCGGCGCCCTTCGAGTACGAGCCGTCCTCGGCGAGAAGGTTGATGCCGTCCTTCTCCACGCCGAAGTTCGCCCGGAAGTTGCCGCCGCCGTCCATGACGTGCTTGGACGTGTCGTAGAGGTTCGGCGAGCCCGGGTGCTTGAGCGCCGCGTTTCCGTAGCACGGCCACGGCAGCCCGAAATAGTCGCCGTCGAGGACGTAGCCGGTCTTGGCGTCCTTGCCGCCCTTGGCGCGCAGCGTCTTCACGTCGAAAACGCGCATGTTGCGCATATGCGCCTGCAAGCGCTCCGGCGACTGGCCGGTGTAGCCGATGGTCCAGGACCCGTTGTTGAACTCGCGCGTGATGTCCTCGATGTTCGGCTCGTCGTTCTTCACCTTGATGTTCTGCTTGCCGTCGCGCTTGCCGACCAGCTGGTCGGCGAAGCCGAGCTTCTTGGCGAACAGATACATGATGGTCTGGTCGGCCTTGGATTCGAACAGCGGGTCGATCACCTTCTCGCGCCACTGCACCGAGCGGTTCGACGCCGTCACCGAGCCTTCGGTCTCGAACTGCGTCGCCGCCGGCAGCAGATAGACCGCTCGGTTCTTCTTGGCTTCCTTGCCGGCATCCTTCAGCACCTTCATGCCCTGCTCGTCGAGCGGCATCGCGGCCATCGAGGCGGTCGCCGACGGATACGGATCGACGACGACCAGCAGATCGAGCGCGTGCATCGCCGCCTGCATGTCGATGCCGCGCGTCTGGCTGTTCGGCGCGTGGCCCCAGTAGAACACACCGCGGATGTTCGGATCCTGGTCGATGTTCTCGTTCTTCTCGAGCACGCCGTCGATCCAGCGCGATACGGTGATGCCCGGCTTGGTCATCATCGCAGGCGACGCGAACTGCTCCTGCAGCCACTTGAGGTCGACGTTCCATACGCGGGCCCAGTGCGCGTAGGCTCCCGGCGCGATGCCGTAGTAGGCCGGCAGCGAGTCCGGGTTCGGACCCAGGTCGGTCGCGCCCTGCACGTTGTCGTGTCCGCGGAATATGTTCGCTCCGCCGCCCGCAACGCCGATGTTGCCGAGCGCGAGCTGCAGAATGCAGGAGGCGCGCACCATCGCGTTGCCGATGGTGTGCTGCGTCTGGCCCATGCACCAGACGATGGTGCTCGGCCGGTTCTTCGCCATGGTCTCGGCGACCTTGTAGACCTCGGCCTCGGGAACGCCGCAGGCTTCCTCGACCGCCGCCGGCGTCCACTTCTTCATCACGTCTTCCTTGACCTTGTCCATGCCGTAGACGCGGTCGTGGATGTACTTCTTGTCCTCCCAGCCGTTCTTGAAGATGTGATGCAGAACGCCGAACAGGAACGGAATGTCGGTGCCCGAGCGGATGCGGACGTACTGGTCGGCCTTGGCCGCGGTGCGCGTGTAGCGTGGATCGACGACCATGATCTTGGCGCCGATCTCCTTCGCGTGCAGCGCATGCAGCATCGAGACCGGGTGCGCCTCGGCGGCGTTCGAGCCGATGTACAGCGCCGCCTTGGCGTTGGCCAGATCGTTGTACGAATTGGTCATCGCGCCGTAGCCCCAGGTGTTCGCGACGCCGGCGACCGTGGTCGAATGGCAGATGCGCGCCTGGTGGTCGGTGTTGTTGGTGCCGAACAGGCGCACCCACTTGCACATCAGGTAGGCCTGCTCGTTGTTGTGCTTGGACGAGCCGATGAACATCATTGCGTCCGGACCGGACTCCTTGCGGATCGCGAGCATCCGGTCGCCGATCTCGTTGATCGCCGTGTCCCAGGAGATCTTCTGGTACTTACCGTTCACCAGCTTCATCGGGTACTTCAGGCGGTGCGAATGCTCGGTCATGCCGTGCTCGCGCACCGAGGCGCCCTTGGCGCAGTGCGCGCCGAGATTCAATGGCGAGTCGAACACCGGTTCCTGGCGTACCCACACGCCGTTCTGCACGACGGCGTCGACGGCGCAGCCGACCGAGCAGTGGGTGCAGACGGTGCGCTTGACTTCGACCTTGCCGGCGTCGTCCTTGGCCTCCGCCTTGCCGATCATGTTATACGGCAACTGGGTCGCAAAGGCGCCCGCCCCGACCGCGACTCCCGAGCGCTTGAGAAACGCGCGGCGGTCTATCGTCTTGGCGAGCATCCCGGAGAGGGAGTGCGACAGGCGGCTGGAAGAAGGTTGAGCGGGGGCTCCAGCGTATTTCCTGGTGAGCAGCATGGTCGTAGCTCCTCGGGTCAGACTTTTGCGGTGTTGTAGTAACTGCGGACGTGCGCGGTTTCCTGGTACCCCTTGCCGCGCCGTTTGTCCTCGGTCGCTCCCGCCTGCGAGGCGCCACCGGTGATCGCCCGGCTGGCGACTGCGGCTGCCGCGGCGGTGCTGCCGGCGCCGACGGCGAGGAGGAAGTTTCTCCGGCTGAGCTTAGATTTGGTCTGGTTATTCATATGGGGTCTCCTTCCGGCGTCAACACCTGAAATATGCAACGTATTGCATGGTCCATTAGAACACTTTCAGAGCCTCGCTTTCAACAATTAGGAAGGCCTCGGCGAAGCGCGCAACGTGTTTGTAGAAATTGGCTTTTTCGCTTGCCGATATTGCGACGCACAATTTCTGCCAGGCTCGCGCTATGTACCGGTCAAAGAACTCCTGCTGCTTTCGCAGGGCAGCATCGTCGGAACCCAATGAAATCAGATACCTCATAGCGTCGAACAGCCCCGCAATATGATCCTCGGGCTCGAGCGCCCGCTCAGCCCGTCCGAGCCCCAAACTCGCGAGCTCAGCCCTGATTCGCACCAGGATCTTCTCCCGGCCGGTTTCGGTGAGGTAGAAGCTTGCGTAAGGAGTCACTTCGGCCTTACCGGTCCCGACGAAAAGCTGGTCGTATTCCAGCCGCGCGGCGTCGGCGTCCATCGCGCGCGCCGCAAGCGCTAGTTTGTTCCACGCGCCCGCCAGAGTAGAGGGGCCGTCCCCGGCCGCGATTTCTCCAGCATCGGCGATCGCTGCGAGCAATCCCGCGTCCGGACCCGCGTAGAAAAGGCGCGCGAGCAACGCGTAATGACCGGCGCGCGCCTGGTCCTCGGGAACTTCCGGCGGCTGGAACCTGAGCGGGGTGACGTTGGCGCTCATCGCTTCACATCGGAGATATTGATCTCGTTCTTGTTCTCCATCATGTCCACCACCCGGCAATCGCCGCACATCTGCAGTCGTCGCGTCGCGCCGGCGCCGGCGAACATCGAGTGACCGGTGAGCTTGCCCAGCATGTTGTCGATCATTTGCCGCGTGCCGAAGGGCTTGCCGCAGCGCACGCAGTTGAACGGCTCGGCCTCGTTGAGCGCGACCTCCTGCTTCGCCTGCGCGGTGAGCAGAAGCCTCGGGACGAGCGCGATCGCGTCTTCGGGGCAGGTCGCTTCGCACAGGCCGCACTGCACGCAGTTGCGCTCGATGAATTTCAGCATCGGCCGGTCGCGCCCGTCGACGAGGGCGGACTCGGGACACGCGCCGACGCAAGCCATGCACAGCGTGCAGGTCTTCTTGTCGACGACGACCTGACCGTAGGGCGCTCCCGCCCCGAGCTTGATCACGTCCTGCGGCTTCGGCGCCTGCTTCGCCAGATGGTCGATCGCGAAATCGAGCGTCGCGCGCTTCTCGGGAGAAAGGTTGTACGCCGCCGCCTTGGCAACCGTCGCCGCCGGCGCGAGCGCCCAGAGCTCTTTTTCGAGGCCTGCGAGATCTTCCATCGCGAGCAGCCGGAAGTGCGCCCCGCCGTAACCGAGCCCGTTGACGACACTCTCGGCGAATCCCATTTGCTTCCCGATCGCCTCGCCGTACTCGGTGGCTTCTCGGGGGGAAGCGAGCACCGCGACCTGGCTCGCGCCGTAGGCGAGCGCGGCGAGCAGCGCGTCGATCCCGACGGACGCGGGATGATGAATCTCGAGCGGGATCACGCGCGCGGGAAGCCCGCGGCCGCGCCGGGCGAGCTTCGCGATCAGCGAGCGGCCTTCGGGGCCATGAAAAAGGAGGCACGCATCCCTGCCGCCCGCTTCTGCGTAGACCGTGAGCAGGCGCTTCAACCGCGCGCCCAGATCGGGCATCCGCGGATACGCGTAGGTCATCGCGCCGGAGGGGCACACCGTGGCGCAGCCGCCGCAGCCCATGCACAGGTGCGGATCGACCTTCACATGATCGCCGTCGGGCACGATCGCCCCGGTGGAGCACACGTCGATGCACTGGTTGCACCCGGTCTTCGCGGAACGGCTGTGCGCGCAGATCTTTTCGTTGTAGGCGAAAAAGCGCGGTTTCTCGAATTCGCCGACCATCTGCGCGATCTCGGAAACAGCCAGCGCCTGTTCGGCCGGATCGGCGCCCGGGGCGAGGTAGCCCTGCGGCGGCTGTGCGGTGCGTATCAGCGGCCGCGCCGAAAGGTCGAGCACCATGTCGAAGCGCTCGCTGCGCTCGCGCTCCGTGCGGTCGAAATTGATCGCGCGGATGTCGCCGCAGGCCTTCACGCACTCGCGGTGCGCCTTGCACTTCTCTGGATCGATCTGGTACGAGAAGTCAATGGCGTTCTCCGGGCAAAGGTGGATGCAGGCGTTGCAGCGCGTGCACACCTCGAGGTCGATCGGGTTGTCCTGCTCCCAGGCGACTTCGAACGCCCCGAGGTGGCCCTTCACGGATTTCACCTTCCCCGACCACACGGGATAGCGGCGTTCCGCGGGCAACTCTCCACCCCGCTGGCTGGTGACCAGCACATTCACGTCGAGCTGCTCGGCGAGTTTCTCCGCCCAGGGAATCGCCGCTTCGGTGGGACCGACAATCAGCAGCGCGCCGCCGGACTTGTAGGAGACGCTCGCGACGGGCTCGGCCTCGGGCAACTCGGCAAGCGCGAGCAGGGCTGCGATCTTCGGGGTGGCGTTCGCGCCCTCTTTGGACCAGCCGGCGTGCTCGCGGATGTTGACGAATTGCAGCGCCGTCCGCGAGCCCGCGCCTTCCGCGATCTCGGAGAACAGCGGCGCTTCCTGCGTGCACGCGACCACGCAGGATTCGTCCTTCAGGGCTTGCTCGAAGCTCGCGACTTCCTTGCGGCAAAGCTCGGTGTGAATCTGGATCGGCTGCTTCAGCTTGAGCGCGCCGGCCAGCGCCTTGGCGTCGAGCGCCATGGTCTTGTTGCAGTTGCAGATCTTGAGCGTGCGGTCTTCGAAGGCCATTCAGGCTTTTTCCTTTTTCCCGACCGGCTCGGCCGGCGGCGTTTCGGCGGCAACCTCTGTCACCCGCGGCGTCTCGGGCGGCGCGGGATCGGCGGGCTTGTCCGCGGCCGGCGGCGTTTCCTCCTTCTTGTCGTCGAACAGCAGGCCCTTGGCGTGCGAGAGCGTTCTCAGCATGGCTTCGGGAATGGGATCGGGCTTGGAGTAATCGTCGATATAGGTATCGAGCCCGTCCATCACGTTGAAATGCGGGTCGCGAAAAAGCTTTTTCAGTGCGGCCTGCCGCAGCTTCTCGTCGACTTCGGGGCGCAGGAACTCCTTGTACTCCGACGCCAGCCCCTTCAGCGTATCGACCGAAGGGAGCTCGGGCTTCGCCGAGCTCTGCGCGACTGCGGGCGCGGCCGGAGGCGGAGGAGCGGGCTTGGGCGCCGCGGCCTCCTTCTCCGCGTCGAGCTTGCGGCGCGACCAGCGCGACAGGAAGCGTTCCTTGTCTTCGCGGCTCATGGATCGTCCCGGCGCGCTCCCTTGAACGACGGGGGGCGGATGCGCTTCTTCTTGGGCTCGGGTTTGTAGTGCTTTTGAACGTATTGCTCGAGCCAGGGAATCCATTCGGCGGGCATGGGCACGCCGTCCACGCGCGCGCCGCCGTCCATCATGCGCGCGGCCTCGTTGTAGCTCACCGTCACCGACTTGGGCACGCCCGCGCCGGTTTCATCCAGCCAGTTGACGAACACGAAGGGCCGCGGCGAGGCGAGGTTGAGGTAGTAGCCCTCGGACTCGTCGTGAAACAGCTCGAGCGTGAATCCCGGGTGGAGCCACTGCGCGCTTTCGGCGTCCTCGTGCAGCAGCCGCGGGGCTTTCTCCTGGCCGTCGCTGTCCGGCAGGACGCCGATCGGCTCCCACTTCTCGCTCTGCCAGCGATTTTCGAGCCGCGTGCGCTCCATCACGACGGCGACGGCTAAGCTCGGATAAGGCATTGTTTCCAGCTATACTCAAGAGTCCAGCGTTGGATTATGAACTGTCTTTCATGATACAGCCACGCAAGTCATGACCGATCGCGTCATTCCCATCAGCGACGCACACCGGACGAAACCCCTTCCTGTCAAAGGGGATTCCGGTGCGCCGCTTCACGCCGGCGTCGACACGCGCGGGCGCCGGCTGCACGACCTGCGCATCTCGGTCACCGATCGCTGCAATTTCCGTTGCGTGTATTGCATGCCGCGCGATGTGTTCGGACCGGACTACAAATTCCTCGCGCGGGATCAGCTGCTCAGCTTCGAGGAGATCGCCCGGCTCGTGCGCATCTTCAAGGGTCACGGCGTCGAGAAGATCAGGCTGACCGGAGGCGAGCCGCTGTTGCGCAAGAATCTCGAGCGCTTGATCGAGATGCTCGCCGATATTCCGGGCTTGGACCTGACCCTGACGACCAACGGCTCGCTGCTCGCCAAGAAGGCCCGCGCGCTCAAGGCCGCGGGATTGCATCGCGTCACGGTGAGCCTCGACTCGCTCGACGAGGCGGTGTTCCGCAGGATGAACGACGCCGATTTCCCGGTCTCGGAAGTGCTGAACGGCATCGACGCGGCCGCTCAGGCGGGCCTCGCGCCGATCAAGATCAACATGGTGGTGAAGCGCGGCGCGAACGAGGACTCGGTGCTGCCCATGGCGCGCTACTTCAAGGGCAGCGGACACATCGTGCGCTTCATCGAGTTCATGGACGTCGGACATACGAACGGCTGGCGCATGGACGACGTGATCCCGTCGGCGGAGATCGTGCGCATCATCGGCGAGAAGATGCCCCTCGAGGCGGTCGATCCGAATTACAAGGGCGAGGTCGCCGAGCGCTGGCGGTACCAGGACGGCTCGGGCGAGATCGGCGTGATCTCCTCGGTGACGCAGGCCTTCTGCAGCACCTGCACCCGCGCGCGGCTTTCCACCGAGGGCATGCTGTATACGTGCCTCTTCGCAACCGCTGGCTACGACCTGCGCGGCATGCTGCGCGGCGGCGCCCCGGACGCGGAGATCTCCGACGCCGTCGCCGGCATCTGGCACATCCGGGCCGACCGCTATTCCGAGCTTCGCACGGCTGAGACGGCCAAGCTGCACAAGATCGAGATGTCCTATATCGGCGGATGAAAGCGCCGCTGCGCCCCAAGCTCAGCCACGCGTCCAAGCCCCTCACCTTCGAGGTCGAGGCGATCAACGAGCGCGGCGAAGCGGTGCCTACGCCCATTGCCGGCGAGCACCCGCTGACGCTCTATGTGGACAAGCGCGAGATCGTCACGCTGATGACGCTCGGCCAGGCGCCCGAAGCGCTCGCCATCGGCTACCTTCGCAACCAGCGGCTGCTGAAATCGGTCGACGAGATCGCAGCCGTGCAGGTCGACTGGGAGACCGCCTCGGTCGCGGTCACCACGCGCAAGCCGATCAAGTCGCTGAAGGAAAAAATCAAGAAGCGCACCGTGACCACCGGATGCGGCCAGGGCACCGTCTTCGGCGACCTGATGGCGGAGATCGACTCGGTCCAGCTGCGCAACGACGTCTCCCTCACCGAAGATGCGCTTCACGCCCTGCTCGACGCGGTGCGCCACGAGGAAACCGTATACAAGTCCGCGGGCGCGGTCCACGGCTGCGCGCTGGTGGCGAACACCGCCGCAGCTATCAAGATCCTGTATTTCGTCGAGGACGTCGGGCGGCACAACGCGGTGGATGCGATCGCCGGGCAAATGTGGCTCGACGGCGTCGACGGCTCGGACAAGATCTTCTACACCACCGGCCGCCTCACCTCGGAGATGGTGATCAAGACTGCGCAGATGCAGATCCCCTTCCTCGTCTCGCGCTCGGGACTCACCCAGATGGGCTACGAGATCGCGGACAAGCTCGGCATCACCATGATCGGGCGCGCTGCCGGCGGCAAGCATTACCTTCTCTTCACCGGGAAGCACCGCTTCAGGAAGCGCGTCGCGCCGACGATGGTGGCGTAGCGCGGGCACCGTGGTCCCCTCGGTCACCGGACTCATCCTCGCGGGCGGCAAGGGCAGCCGCATGGGCGGGGTCGACAAGGGCCTGCAGGCTTTCCGCGGCAAGCGTCTCGTCGATCACGTATACGAGCGCCTTGCTCCGCAGGTGGGCGGCGTCATCATCAACGCCAACCAGAATCAGGAGGAATACCGGACTTTCGGCGTGCGCGTGGTGAGCGACGCGATATCGGGGTACGCCGGGCCGCTCGCCGGGATGCACGCGGGACTCTCGGTGTCCAAGCGCCCCTTCCTCGCCTCGGTCCCCTGCGATTCGCCGTTCCTGCCCGAGGACCTGATCGCGCGGCTGTATGCACGCATCGACGAGACCGGCGCCGAGCTCGCGGTCGCGAAAACCGGCGACCAGCCGCACCCGGTGTTTTCCCTCATGCGCCGCGGCGTTCTCGACTACCTCACCGACTTCCTGAAGGACGGCGGCCGCAAGATCGACGCCTGGTACGCGAGCTTGAACGTCGTCGAAGTGGCCTTCGACGACGAAGCCGAGGCGTTCTCCAACATCAACACGCTGGACGAGCTGGCGTCGTACCAGAAATGAATTCGCTGCAGGACGCCATCAGCTGCGTGAGCGGCTACGACCCGGATGCTCTGCCCGTGGCCAAAGCGAACGAGGTCATCCGTTCGTTCGTCAGGCCGGTGTCGGGCATTGAGAAATTACCCGTGCGCGCGGCGCTCGGGCGCGTGCTCGCGAAGGACATCGTCTCGTCGATCGACGTTCCTTCGCACGACAACTCGGCGATGGACGGCTACGCGGTGCGCGGGACGGACTTGAATGCGAGCGCTCCCGTCACTCTCACCGAAATCGGGACGGCGTTCGCCGGAAAGGAGTTCGGCGCGCCCGTAGGCCCCGGGGAGTGCGTGCGCGTCATGACCGGAGCGGTGATGCCGCTAGGCACCGACACGGTGGTGATCCAGGAAATCGCGAAGGTGGACGGCAAGCGCGTCGTCATCCCCGCAGGACAGGAAACGGGACAGAACCGCAGGCTCGCGGGTGAGGACCTCGCGAAGGGCAAGCCCGCGCTGAAGGCTGGCAGGCTGCTGCGGCCCGCCGATCTCGGCCTCGTCGCCTCGCTGGGCATCGGCGAAGTGAGCGTGCGGCGGAAACTGAAAGTCGCGTTCTTCTCCACCGGCGACGAGCTGGTGTCGGTCGGAAAGAAGCTGAGAGCCGGCGAAGTCTACGACTCCAACCGCTACACCCTGTGGGGCATGCTCGCGCGCCTCGGCTGCGAAGTCGTCGATCTCGGCGTGGTGCGCGACGACCCGAAAAAGCTCGAGGCCGCGTTCCGCAAGGCCGCTGCGGGCGCAGACGCCGTAGTCACCTCAGGCGGCGTCTCGGTCGGGGAAGCCGACTTCACCAAGCAGATGATGGCGAAGCTCGGCGAGGTCGTTTTCTGGAAGATCGCGATGCGCCCCGGAAGGCCGATGGCGTTCGGCCGCATCCGCGCCCGGGGAAAGGCCGCCTATCTCTTCGGCCTGCCGGGCAATCCGGTCGCGGTGATGGTCACCTTCTACCACTTCGTGCGCGGCGCGCTGCTGCACATGATGGGGCGCAGCGACACCGAGCTGCCGCTGCTGCGCGCGAAATCGGAGACGGCGATGCGCAAGAAGCCCGGCCGCACCGAATACCAGCGCGGGATCCTGGAATCGAAGAACGGCGAATGGACCGTGCGCCTCACCGGAGCGCAGGGCTCGGGCATCCTGCGCTCGATGTCGGAGGCCAACTGCTTCGTCGTGCTCGGGCACGAGCAGGGAAGCGTGAGCGCGGGCGACTACGTCGAGGTGATGGCGATGGACGGCCTGGTGTAGGGCTCATTCCAGCGCCGCGATCTTGGCGAGCAGCTCCTTCGCGTCCACTGGCTTGACGATATAGTCTTTTGCGCCCTGTCGCATGCCCCAGACCTTGTCGGTCTCGAGCTTCTTGCTGGTGCACACGATCACGGGGATGTGCTTGGTGGCCTCGTCGTGGGTGATCGCGCGGGTCGCTTTGAAGCCGTCGGTGCCCGGCATGATGATGTCCATGAGGATCAGGTCCGGCAGATCGGTCTTCGATTTGGCGATGCCCTCGTCGCCGCTCTGCGCGGTGATGCACTCGTAGCCCTTTTTGCTCAAGGTCTCGATGAGGAACTGGCGGTCGGTCGCGGAATCGTCGACGATCAGGATTTTCTTGATGGGCATGGTGTAGCCTCCTCTCTCGTCCCACAGTCTACTCTTAGCCCGCGTACGCTTCCGAACGGAGAAAAGCCATGAGAACCGCCGCCGACATCGCCGTAGCGCTGGTCGCGCTGCTCCACCTGTACTTTCTGGTGCTCGAGATGTTCTTGTGGACCAAGCCTCTCGGGCTGAAAACGTTCGGCCTGACCCCGGATTTCGCCAGGGCGACGCAAGCCCTCGCCGCCAACCAGGGGCTGTACAACGGCTTCATCGCGGTAGGCCTGGGATGGGGACTCCACCTCGGCGGTGCGGGAGGCGCCATCAAGATCTTCTTCCTGGCGTGCGTGATCGTCGCCGGCGTGTTCGGCGGATTCACGGCCAGCCGCAAGATCCTCTGGGTGCAGGCGCTTCCGGGCGCAGTGGCGCTCGGGCTCGTGCTTTTCTCGAGATAGGCGGGAAAATGAAAACACCTCAACGAGTGGTTTGGATCGCCCTCGGCGCTTCACTCTCTCTTAGCGCCCTCGCGCAAGGCGCCGCCCCGACGCCCGCGCAGCGCGAACTGCGCGAGATCTACACGGAGCTGGTCGAGATCAACACGACCGACTCGGTCGGCAGCTGCACCGAGGCCGCGCAGGCGCTCGCGGCGCGGCTCAAGGCGGCGGGGCTGCCCGCGCAGGACGTGCAGGTGATCGCTCCGGCCGGCGGCCCGAAGAAGGGCAATCTCGTCGCGCGCTACCGGGGAACGGGCGCGAAGAAGCCCATCATGCTGCTCGGTCACCTGGACGTGGTCGAGGCGAAGCGCGAGGATTGGGAGCGCGATCCCTTCAAGCTGGTCGAGGAGAACGGCTACCTCTACGCGCGCGGCACGGCCGACGACAAGGCGATGGTGGCGGTGTTCGCCGCCAACCTCATCCGCTACCGCAAGGAGTCCTACCGGCCCGAGCGCGACCTCATCTTCACCGCGACCTGCGACGAGGAGATCACTCCGTCGAAATTCAGCGGCATCGTCTATCTGCTCAAGAACCACCGCGACCTGATCGAGGCCGAGTTCGCGTTGAACGAAGGCGGTAACGGCTTGCTCGACAAGAGCGGCAACTACCAGCGCATGACGATCCAGGCGGGCGAGAAGGTGTTCCAGACCTATCAGCTCGAGGTCACCAATCCCGGCGGGCACAGCTCGCTGCCGCTGAAGGACAACGCGATCACCCACCTCGCCGGCGGACTTGCGCGCCTCGGCGCCTTCGATTTCCCGTTCAGGCTCTCGGCGACGACGCGCGCCTACTTCGATCGCATGTCGCGCATCGAGACCGGGCAGACCGCCGAGGACATGAAGGCGATCCTGCGCGACCCGCCCGACGGCCAGGCGATCGCGCGCCTCTCTGCCGCGAACCCGCTCAACAACTCGACCTTCCGCACCACCTGCGTCGCCACCATGCTCGACGCGGGGCACGCGACCAACGCCCTGCCCCAGCGCGCCCGCGCGACGGTGAACTGCCGCATCCTCCCGGGCGAATCCGTCGCCGAGGTGCGCGAGACGCTTGTCCGGGTTCTCGCCGACGACAAGATCAAGATCACGCCGACGCACGAGCCTGTCCTCTCGCCGCCGCCGCCGCTCTCGCGCGAGATACTCGGGCCGGTCGAGGCGGTCAGCGCGCAGATGTTTCCCGGGGTGCCGGTCGTGCCGACGCTCGCGGTGGGCGCGACCGACGGGCGCTTCACCATCAACGTCGGCATCCCGACTTACGGTGTGAGCGGCATATTCCGCGATCCGGACGGCTCGGGCGTGCACGGGCTGAACGAGCGAATCCGCGTGCGCTCGCTGTACGAGGGGCACGAGTTTCTGTATCGCCTGGTGAAGCTGTACGCCGGCGGGAGCTAGAAGAGCCCGAGGCCGCGCGCCCGATCAATACGTGCACCGGTCCTCGCAAAACTCCTTGCTGCCGTTGTTTCCCAGGCAGTCGTTCAGGCACAGCGTGTCCATCATTCTCTGCTTCGGGCTCGAGGCTGCCGGGGGTTGTGAAGGCGTGGATCTTTCGGGCGAAGAGGAGCAGCCGGCGGCGAGCAAAGCAATCAGAATAACCCTCGCGCGCATCAACGTCCGCCTCTGCGGCTCCCGCCGATGGATTCCGGCACCCGGGCGACGTCGGTCACCAGACCGTCTTCTCCGAAGGAGACAGCCAGGATCTCCGGAATGAATCCGAATGGCCTGAAACGCCATTCCCAGACTTCTTTTCCATTCATCTTGAGCACGTCGCCGGGACGTCCCAGCAGGTTTCTCGTCTCCTCCCGGGTCGTTTTCCCGGGAACCAGGCGGTGAATATTGTCCACCGTCAACACCTGCTCGGCCGACCGCACTACGCCCTTGCCATCGAAGGCGATGACATAGGTCTCGACGCCCTCGGGGCCGGTCGCATATTCCCAGATCTCCTCGCCCGGAGAAAAGCGCACGTCGGTCGGTCGTCCGGATTTCAGCCGCACGTCCGACATAGTCGATGTACCCGGCGTAATACCCGCGTAGGAGGCGCAGCCGCAAATCGCCAGGCTCGCTGCCAAGGCGCTCACGGCGTGGATGTTCCGAGTCGGCTTCACCCGGATCGCGGCCTTAGCGCGAGATGACCAGCTTGTACAAGTACAGAGGCAGGCCGCGCGGCGACTGCGCCGGCTGCCCTGTGGGCGGAGGAATCTTCTCGACGAAGTCGACCTTCCACCCTTCCTTCGCGATCTGCTCGCGGGTGAGCGCGCCCAAGCCCGCCGTGCACTGGAACCGTTCGTCATCGCTGGGAAATTCGTCGTAATAGATCGCGGTGGTGCACGCGGCCGCTCTCGGCCCCGCGACCGGAGCCGGTTTCGCCGGCTCGGCTTGCTGGGACTGTTTCACCAGCTCCGGGTCGTCGCGGATCTTTTTCCATTCCTCCCAGCTGTAGCGCTTGCCGTCCACCCAGACCGTGTCCCCTACTCTGAATATGAACGCCGCCGCCGCGGAGGACGACGCCAACGCGATAAAGAATCCGAGCGCGAATGCCAAACGCTTCAATTCGGCTCCCATGCAAGAAAAAAAGCGGGCGCCTTTCGACGCCCGCCTAACCTACCACGAAACCGGAAGAGGAGACTCCGGTGCTAGAACGAGTACATCATGCCGACCGACACCCCCTGCAACGTCTCGCCGGTGAAGCAGGTATTCGCACCTCCAACCTGAGCATCCTTGCAATCGGTGGTAATGCCGTGGCCGCTCGCGCCGAGGTCGTAGTGACCTCCGGCCTTGTTGGCCTGGCGGGCGTACACCGCATACCAGTTGGCTCTCCTGTCCCAATGATGCTTGTACCCGACTGTGTACATGTTGGACGCGTTGTCGATGGACCCGGGTGTAGCCGTAACCCCAGCAGGATTTCCGCCGGGCTGACCCGGGGTCTTTCCTGCATGCGCCCATCCGAGGTTAAGGTCATCTTGTGCGCCAAATTTCTGCGTGAGCGCGAGCCAGGAGCCGTTGCGCTGCCGCTCGTTGAAGTCCGCCTGTGTTCCTTTGCGGGTCATCCTCTCGATGATCACGTTCACGATGGTATTGGGCGTAAACACGTACTGGACGCCCGCCTTCATCGCAGCCTCATCCCCGACACCGACATTCGATGCACTGTCGCTTTCGCGGTTGACGTTGTGGTGGTACTCGTACGCCAGAATCCCGTACAGGGGACCCGCCTCGTAGACGCCGGCTACGCTGAAGGCATCGCCGAAGCTGCCGTCAGTGCAGTTAGAGACGCCTCCTCCAGTTGATGAATTTACGAAAGCACCTGTCCCTCCCCCTCCTGTGCAATCGGGCTCGCCGCTCGCGTTGATGCTATTGTCGGCTGCTCGGTTCTGTCCTGGCGCCCATAGCGCGCTGAAGGACGCGCCGCTCATCTTGGGCGATTCGTACCACATCGCGTGCGAAAGACGGGTATCGAACTCGGCACGATTGTCCCCGCCGGTGTTGCCCATGATGCTGTTGTAGTCGCCGATCGTCGCGGAGAACGGATCCATGCGCGCGGTGGAGAGCTTGTAAGGCGCGTCCGTCTTGCCGAGCTTCAGCGCGCCGAAGCCGCCCGCGATGCCGAGGAAGCTGTTGCGCGAGGCGAACGCCCCGAGCACCTTGGTGTCAGCGTTCGCGGGGGAAGTCTGGCTGTTTGGATTGGGTCCCGGAGTCGCAGACACGTCGACCTGGGTTTCGACCTGAAACACAAGCTTGTTGCCGCCGCCGATGCCGTAATCGCCGCGGAAGCCGAAATATGACAGGTTGCTCGAAATGTCCGGCTGCCAGCCCGTCTTACCGACGGCCGGCGGGTTATTGCCCGAACCGCCCTCCTTGATGCCCTTCGTTATCACGTCAAACGACAGATCGAGGTGCCCGTAGAACTGCACCGCCGTGTCGCCGTCTGCCGCGACTACCTGCGCGGGCGCGGCGAACGCCGCAGCGACGGCGAGCGCGCTTATTTTGATCGCAAAACTTTTTCTCCTGTCCATCTCCGCTCCTTTTGGATTTACAACGTGAGTTTCTCGAGAAGGCGACGCAAGCGCCTGGGCGAAAATTATATTTTTGCGACAAGACAATGAGCAACGCGCGAAACGTATCCGTTGAATGTTGGCGGCGCAGGGCACGACCCACGCAGGTCACAGAGGCGCTCTAAAGAAAATTCTGCCGGGGATGCGCCGGCCAACACTCAACGGGCACAGGGTTAATTTTTCGTCAGGAATCTGCTTTTGCGCGCAGTATGCCGCGGACATATCCATGAAACCGGCGCCTGATGTAAACGTTCTGTCAGGAAACTCTTGATTTGCGTCATTCCGGTTTCGCAATCGCGGGCCGAGCATGTGAGCGACTACCGTGCGGCGGTTCGCAGAGGCGCGAACCGATAACGACAACCGCGATCCAACCCGCCCGTTTGCGCGCTCGCCTCGGGACAACCGAATGCTTTCCCGGGATTCCGCGTCCGAGTCGCGGCACTGCCCCCACTGCCGGTCGGAACGCGTCACGCACTGGGGCGCGGCGCACGGCTTTCCCCGCTACCGCTGCGGGTCGTGTAGGCGCACCTTCAACATCCTCACCAACACGCCCCTTGCGAGATTGCGCAACAAGGAGCGCTGGCTGACTTTCGTCGGGACGATGCTCGAACGAAAGAGCATCCGCGAGAGCGCCGCGGCCTGCGGGGTGAGCGCGACGACCTCGCTGCGCTGGCACAAGCGCTTCCTCGAGTGCTCGGCCGCGCAGCGCACGAAGATAGCGACCGAGGTCATCGCCATCCTCTCCAACGCCCAGGGGCTCGCCGCGGTTTCGGGAAATGCGGGCACGACTGATCTTGCGTGGGCGAGGGAGCTGCTGGCCGTAGTCCTGTCCCTGCTGGTGTGAATGTCGCTTCGCGGGCCACTCGTGCTATCTTCCGCGGCATGGCATTGTCTCCCGCTGCGCGCTCCGAGCTCGCTCCCACCGGGAAGCTTCGCGTCGGCATCAACTACGGCAATTTCCTGCTGGTAAACAAGGACCCGGCGAGCGGCGAGTACCGTGGAATCGCGATCGACCTGGGGCGTGAGCTCGGCCGGCGGCTGGGCGTACCGGTCGACCTGGTCGCCTTCGCGACTGCCGGAAAGCTCGCCGACGCGGTCAAGGCCGGGGCCTGGGACGTCGCCTTCCTCGGCAATGAGCCGCAGCGCGCCGGGGACATCGCCTTCAGCCCGGCGTACCTGGAAATCGAAGCGGGCTACCTCGTCCCGGCGGGATCGCCCATCAAGACCCTGGCCGAAGTGGACCGCAAGGGCGTCCGCATCGCCACCGCGGTAAACAGCGCCTACGACCTGTACCTGAGCCGCAGCCTGAAAAACGCGATGCTGGTCCGCGTCCAGGGGATCCAGGGCTCGTACGACAGCTTCGTGAAGGACAAGCTCGAAGTGCTCTCCGGCCTCAAGCCGCGGCTCGTGACCGACGCCGAGACGCTACCCGGCTCGCGCGTGCTCGACGGACGCTTCACCGTCGTGCAGCAGTCGGTCGGAACGCCCCAGGGGCGGCCTTCCGCGGCGCAATACCTGGGCGAATTCGCAAAGGACATCAAGACCTCAGGCCTCGTCGCCCAGTCGATCGCCCGCCACGCGGTGCGGGGGGTCAGCGTCGCGCCTTAGAAAGGCGGGGAATTCCCGGCGTCAGTCAGGTGTTTGCTAAGAAGAAGTGATAGTGCCTCAAACGTTTTGCTGGTCATCCAACCCTAGGAGGGGACATGAAAAAGAATGTTGCAGCACTCGCAGCTCCACTGCTTTTCTCTCTCGGCGTGGCCGCGGGTCCGGTCCTCGCGGACGACGGCAATCGGCCTTTCAGGGTGTTCACCGACCGCGATGTAGACACTTTCGCCGTCCTGCAGAAAGGGGTGCGTTTTCCGGAGGGCATCGCCGCCAACCCGGCCAACGGCGATATCTACGTCGCCACGTTCGACGGGGGAGGCAACAACAAGCTGCAGCGGTTCGACCGGCACGGTCGCCTGCTCGCGTCGCGCGACTTCGGCGCCGAGGCTCTGCTCGGCCTGATATTCGATCCGGTGCAGAACAAGGTCTATATCTGCAATGCCCGGGCCCTGGTCTTACCGGGTGCGACCCCGCCACGGTCGAAAATCCAGCGGATTTCGGCGTCGTTCAACAGCACCACGCCGATCGAGGACGTTGCGGACATTCCCTTCGTGCCCGGCGCGCCTGGAACCCGCAAGGAAGGCAACCCGGACGGAAGCGTCGATACCATCAACTTCGGATTCGGCGGCACGAGGGCAGCCCCCAACGCCTTGGAGTTCAACAAGCAAGGCGACCTGTTCATATCCGATTCGTTCCAGGGAGCGATTTTCCGGATCATGAACGTGCGCACCTGCGTGAATCCCTGTTTCGTCGACACGTTCGTTCAGGATCCGATCCTTGCCACCGCCGGTTTTCCGCCATTCGGCGCGAACGGGCTCGCCTTCAATGACGATGAGCAGCATCCGGCCCTGTTCGTCGCCAACACGGGGGACGATCGCGTGCTCAAGCTCGACTTGGGCACGATGAAGTTCAGCGTTTTCGCCGAAAGCATCAACGGTGCGGACGGCCTGGTGTTCGACAAGAGGAGCGGTCTGCTGTGGGTTTGTGCGAATCAGGCCGACGAGGTCATTGCGCTCAACGCGAATGGCAAGCCCGTCGCCAGGCTCGGCGAGTTTCGCGGCATCAACCGCGACGGCACACCCGACGGACTATTGTTCCCGGCCAGTCCGGTGATCGTCGGTAACGAAATCTTCGTCACCAACCTAGCGATCGCTCTGAGGGGCGTGCCGGGAAACGAGCCCGAGGAAGACGTCAAGCTCTGGACGATCTCCAGGATGAGGCTGCCGGACCGCGAAGAGGACTAGGCTGCGTCTCGGCACCTAAGCCGTCCGTCAGGAAAGAAAAAGCCCCGCTCACGCGGGGTTTTTTTCGTACGTGCGATCGCTTCTCCCTGAGCGTGTTTGTATTGAGCCCTTTCGACGACCGCTGGGATCCAAATCGTAGGCCCCCCGCGCCCAGGGGCAATCCCCAGGAATGGGTATCTCGACCGGCGTCCCCTGAAATGGGTACAGAGAGGAACCCGCCGGAATATCTCTGTATTCTATGTGTCTCGTTTTGATTGCCAGAGGGGCGATGGCTGCGGATACGGCGCCGGTGACCACGGTGGCCCTGGTCGAGGACGACCGCGACACCCGCGCGCGCCTGGCGTCGTCGATCCGGGCGCAGCCCTCGCTCGCGCTGGTCGCCGAATACGCGAACGGCACTGAGGCTCTCGCGGGACTGGAGTCCGGGGCGCCCGACGTGCTGCTCGTCGACCTGGGATTGCCGGACGTCTCCGGGCTCGAGGTGGCGCGCTTCGTCGCCGCGCGCCACCCGGGCTGCGACATTCTGGTGATCAGCATTTTCGGCGACGAGGCGAACGTGCTCGCGGCGCTCGAGGCGGGCGCGCGTGGCTATCTGCTGAAGGGCTCGCTGCAGCACGACATCGCGTTCGACATCCAGGACATCCGCAACGGCGGCTCGCCCCTCTCTCCGATCATCGCACGCCAGGTGCTGAAGCGCCTGCAGGCGCCGGGAGACGCCGCGACGCGAAAACCCGACGAGGACGAAACCAATCTCACCGCACGCGAGGGCGAGATCCTCAACGCCATTTCGCGCGGCTTCTCCTACGCCGAGACCGCGCAGATGCTCGGAATATCCGTTGGCACGGTGCACACGTTCCTGAAGCGCATCTACCGCAAGCTCGCGGTGCATTCGAAGACCGAGGCGGTGTTCGAGGCGAACCGCCTCGGCTTGATCCGATGAAATTTCTCGCGTGCGCGTCGGCGCTGGTTTTCGCGCTTGCCGCGCACGCGGTGCAGGCGCAGGAGCCTATGGTGGTGCACGTCCTGGAACGCGGCGACTTCGTGCCCTGGAGCTCGCGCACACTGCCGCCCGACGACGCGCCGTGGAAACCGGTGAGCCTTCCGGACAACTGGTATCTGTCGCGGCCGAGCGGTGTGCAGGCGGGCTGGTACCGGCTCCCGTTTGACCTCTCTCCCGAGCAGGCTGAAGCGGCTAGTTCGCTCTATCTGCCGCGAAACAGCGCGCGGCGGATGTTTTTCTTCGTCAACGGCAACCGGGTGGGAGGCAACCTCGGGTACGGCGACCCGGGCGCCCGCTCCTGGGCGCCTCCGCTCGTCACGAACGTGTCTCCGGCGCTGCTGAAACCCGGCCGCAATGTCATGCAAATAAGAGTCATAGCGGTGCCGGATCTCCGCCAAGGGCTAACGCGCGTCATGCTGGGACAGGGAACGACGGGACGCGCGCTCTACGAGCGCAGGTACGCGACGCAGGTCACGAGCTTTTTCATGTTCAGCGCCGCCGCGCTGCTTTCGGGATTGCTGGCCGCGGCCTTCTGGATGCGCGAGCGCAGCGACACCACACTGCTGTGGTTCGCCGTCACCGCCCTCGCATGGGCCGCGGCGGCCTTCCCCTGGCTGCACGTCGTGCTGACTCCGCCAGCGTTCAGCCAAGGCCCCCTCGCCTTCGCCGCGCGCTTCGCGTACGCCGCGCCGATGCTGGTGCTGTGCCTGCGCGTCGCGGGCAAGCGTTGGCCGTTCGGCGAAGCGGTGCTGTGGATTTTCACCCTGGCCGGCCTGGCCCTCGCGTGGTTCCTCAACGAGGACGGCCAGGGCATGGTGATCACGTACTGGAGCGTGGCTTATCTCGCTGCGCTCTTCGTGCTGCTGATCGTGCTGATCCGCTCGGAGCAGCGCGAGCGCAGATGGGCATTCTGGCTGCTCGCCGGCGCCCTCGTCCTCGCGGTGCTGCTCAACGCGCACGATCTCGCATGGTGGATGGGCTGGATCGACTACGAGAGCTTCCAGCTCGCCCACTTCCACATTCCGCTGGTGCTGTTCGCGATCGGTGCGACGATCGTCGACCGGCATTTCCGGGCGGTCGCGGCGGTGGAGCGCGCGAAGGTCGAGCTCGAAGGCCGCGTGGCCGAGAAGGCGCGCGAGATCGAGGCGAACTATGCGAGAGTGCAGGAGGCCGAGCGCGAAAAGACCCTCGCGCGCGAGCGCCAGCGCATCATGGCCGACATGCACGACGGGCTGGGCTCGAGCCTCGTCGCTCTGCTCGGGTCGGTGCAATCGGGCCAGGCGGCCCTGCCCGAAGTCGAGCGGCGGCTGCACGACGCGCTGCAGGAGCTGCGGCTGGCCGTGGACGCCCTGGAGCCGATCGACGGCGACCTGAGCGTCCTCCTGGGCAACGTGCGCCACCGCATGCGCGGCGCGATCGAGAGCTCCGGTGTACGGTTTCACTGGCAGGTGGAGGAGTTGCCGACCTTGCCCTCTCTTACGCCCAAGGCGGTCCTCGCCATCCAGCGGATCGTACTGGAAGCCCTCACCAACTCCCTGCGTCACGCGCGCGCCCGCGACGTCACCGTGAGCACCCGGATGAACGGAACTTCCCTGCAGATCGGCATTTCCGACAACGGGATCGGATTCGACGAGACGAATGCGACCCCGGGTCGCGGCCTGGAGAGCCTACGGCAGCGCGCCCGCGGCTTGGGCGGCAAGGTCGAGATCCGCTCCTCGCAGGGCGCCGGCACCGACGTCATCCTGCGGCTGCCGCTCGATGCGAGCTAGCCCGCGAGGAACCGGACCAGCGCCAGCACCAGCATCCCGCCGGCGATCGTGAGCAGGATGCTGCGTGTCGCGGCGGCGATCCCGAATGCGACGAGGCCGGCGACGAGCCTGGGATTCTCGATCGAGACCGACAGCGCCCCGTGCGTGAACGCGAGCTCCGGAACGATGATCGCCATGATCGCCGCGGCGGGCGCGTAGCGCAGCACGCGCTCCGCGGTGGGCGGCAAGCGCAAGTGGCTCCCGGGCATCACGAACACGGCGCGCGTGAGGAAGGCGCCAAGGCCCAGCCCGACGATCAGCACCCAAGCGAACCAGTCCTCCACGACTCTATCCCCTTCCTTCGTTGGTCGAGCTCAAGCGCGCGACCGCAAGGCCGACCGCGACTCCCGCCGCCGTGGCGGCGAGCAGCCCGACATTGAGGGGCCATTCCGCCGCGGCGAGCGACACGCCGCCTGCCGCGAGAGCCGCGCAAACGACGGCGCGGTCGAACAGCAGTGGCATCAGAATCGCGATCAGCGACAGCGCCGCAGCGAATTCGAGCGACCACTCGTGGGGTATGAGCGCGCCGGCGAAAATTCCAACCAGCGACGCAGTCTGCCAGGCCGACCACATCACCAGCGATCCGCCGAGAAAGTACCAGTGCTTGTGCGGATCCGCGTCGCTCGGCTGATATTTCCCGACGAAGACGGCGAATATCTGATCCACGGTTATGTAGGACAGCAGCGCACGCCATGCCCACGAAAGGCGCTCGAAGTACGGCGCGAGCACGGCGCTGTAGATCACGTAGCGGAGGTTCACGACGAGAGCGGTCGCGTACATCACCCACAGCGGCGCCTTCGCGATCAGCAGCGGCAGGACCGCGAGCTGTGCCGTGCCGGCGAAGACGATTAAGCTCATTCCTACGGCCTGACCCTTCGTGAGCCCCGCGCTCACCATGGCGACGCCCGCGACGATCCCCCAGGGAACGATTCCGATTAGGAGCGGAACCGCGGCGAGAGCGCCGTCGCGAAGCGAGGAAATCTGATCGCGCGTCATGTGCAAATTGAAAGGGCCGCGGTCGGCGGCCCTTTGCCGTTCTTCCGATCGTCCTATTTCTTCAGATTGCCGTAGAGCATCTCGACGAACTTCTCCGGGGTCAGGAAGCCCTTGCCCCAGGCGGCGTCGAGCTTCGCGGTAGGCTTGGACGCGACGACCTCCTCGATCTTTTTCCCCTGCTTGATTTGGGCCGCCACCTGCCCGGAAACCGCCGCGAGCATGTCGCGATAGGCCTTGAGGTCGGCCTTGGTGCCGAGCGGTCCGTGCCCCGGGATGATCTTGGTCTTGTCGCCTGCCAGCTTGAGCACCCGGTCCGCGGCGGCGAGCACGCCCGCGACCGATCCGCCGCTCGAGGTGTCGATGAACGGGTACATCTTGTTGAAGAAGGTGTCGCCCATGTGGATCACGTCGCTCTTCGCGAACTGCACCACGGTATCGCCGTCGGTATGCGCGTTGGGCGCGTGGAAGGCGCGGATGTCGTCGCCGTTCAGGTAGAGGTTCAGGTCGCGCGTGAAAGTGACCACGGGCAGCGCGATCCTGGGCTCGGCCCGGGTCTTCATGTTGAAGAACGCGATGAAGCCCTCGGTGGAGAGACGCTTTTTCACATTGTCCTGCGCGACGATGATCGCGCCGGCCTTGCCGAGATTCTCGTTGCCGCCGGTGTGGTCGAAGTGCCAGTGCGTGTTCAGGAGAAAGCGGACCGGCTTCGCGCTGACCTTGGCGATCGCCGCCTGGATCTTGGGCGTGAGCGGGGCGAACTGGTCGTCGATCAGGAACACGCCGTCGTCGCCGACGGACACGCCGAGATTGCCGCCCGAGCCGGTCATCATGTAGACGTTGTCCGAGAGCTTTTCGGTCTTGATCTCGACCTTGGAAAAATCCTCCTGCTGCGCGAATGCCGGCGCCGCGAAGAACGCCGCGGCGCAAGCTGCAAGGATGCACTGAAAATCTTTTCTCACGATCTCGTTCCTTTCGTCAAATGGATGGGTTTCATTCCCTCTCCCGGTCCAGCCGCACGACGTTGGCCGCGGGCTTCTCCTCGATTTCGGCCGCCTCGATCTGCTGGAAGCGCTGGGAGATCTTTCGGCTGGAAACCTGAACGTCCTCGGCGTCTTCGTGCGCCTGGCGGATGTGGTCGGCGAGCTTCTTCATGCGCTCGTCGAAGCGGGTGAAATCGACTCCGAGCTTGGCGAGCTCCTCCTTGATGACGTGGATATGCCTGCGCGTTTCGACGTCCTTCAGCACCGCGCGCGCGGTGTTGAGCACCGCCATCAACGTGGTGGGCGAGACGATCCAGACGCGCTTGCCGTTCGCGTACTCGACGACCTCCGGGTGGTAGGCGTGGATCTCCGCGAACACGGCTTCCGCCGGAATGAACATCACCGCGCCGTCGGAGGTCTCGCCCGCGACGATGTATTTCCTCGCGATGTCGTCGACGTGTTTCCTGACGTCGGCCTTGAACTGCCGTTGCGCCAGCGCGCGTTCGGTCTCGTCGGCCTCGCGGTCGAACATGCGGTGATAGTTCTCCAGGGGGAACTTCGAGTCCACGGGCACCATCCCGGTGGGCGGCGGCAGGCGCAGCACGCAGTCCACCCGGGTCCCGTTGCCGAGCGTGTACTGCAGCTCGAACGCCGCGCTCGGCAGCACGTTCCTCACCAGCGCCTCGAGCTGCACCTCGCCGAAGGCGCCGCGCGATCGCTTGTCTCCGAGCAGCTCCTGCAGGCTCACCACGCTGCCGGTGAGGCTTTCGATCTTCTTCTGCGCCTCGTCGATGGTCGCGAGGCGCTGCATCACGCTGACGAAGGTGTCGTTCGTCTTCTTGAAGCCCTCCTCCAGGCGCTCGTCGACCTTGCCCGCGATCTGGTCGAGCCGCTGGTCGATCTTGGCGGAGAGTCGCTCGCTCGAATCGGCGAGGTTGCGGCCGACGCGGTCGCCCTGTTGAGCGAGCCCCGCGTGAAGGTCCTTCAGCATCTCGCGGTGCTTCTGCTCGAGCGTAGGCCCGAGGCCGGCCGCTGGATCGGCGAAATTCCGCTCGACCACGATCAGGCGGCGCAGCACCCTGAAAAGGACGATCAGGACGACGACGAGGACGGCAAGAGTGGCTTCGACCATGGATTATTGTAACGCCTGCGTCTTTCTCAAACGACCTCGCGCAAGGCCGCCATGGGTGGGCGGCCGAGCGCGGCGCGGGCGCCCGCCCAGGCGTTCAGCACGACGCAAGCGAGCCCGAGCGCAGGGCCGGCGAGCCAGATCCAGCCGTTCCACGCAAAATCGAGCTGGAAGATCCGCGTCGCGAGCGTCCAGCCGATCGCGGTCGCGCCGAGCGAGCCCAGCACTCCGGCGATTGCTCCGAGGACCGCGAACTCGGCGCGCTGGGCCGACAGCACCTGGGCGCGGCTCGCACCGAGCGCGCGCATCACCGCCGCCTCGTGCGTGCGCTCGTCCTGCGTGGCGAGCAGCGCGGCGTACAGCACCAGCACTCCCGCGGCGAGCGCGAACAGGAACACCAGTTGCACCGCTCCGATCAGCTGGTCCATCACCGCCTGGAGCTGGCGGAGAACGAGGCCGACGTCGATCACGGTGAGATTCGGGAAGGCCTGCGAGATGCGAAGCGTGAGGAGAGCGTCCCCGGGTGGAGCGCGGAAGCTCGCGACGTAGCTCGCCGTGAAACCTTCCAGGAGCGGCGGCGTGGCGATGAAGAAGAAATTCGGGCGCATCGAGTCCCACTCGAGCTTGCGCACGCTGGTCACGGGCGCGGAGAAGCTGCGGCCCGCGGACAGGAATTCGAGCCGGTCCCCCAGATGTATGCCCAGGCGCTCGGCGACCCAGTGCTCGACCGATACGGCGCCGCCCCTGAGGTCCTCGGCGCCGAACCAGGCGCCCTCGGTGATCTGGTTGTCGGGCGGCAGCGCCGACAGGTAGGTGAGGTTGAACTCGCGCTCGATCTGGCGCCTCGCGCGCTCGTCGGTATAGTTCTCGCCGCTCACCGGCTTGCCGTTGATCGCGACGAGGCGGGCGCGGACCATGGGAAAGGTCTGCGGCTGCCTTACGCCGTTCCGCTCGAAGAACTCGGCGAGGGGCGCCCGCTGCTCGGGCTGGATGTTGACGAGAAACCGGTCGGGCGCGTCGGGCGGGAGCCGCCGCCGCCAGGAATCCAGGAGATCGGCCCGGATCAGGGTGAGGAGCAGGACCGCGGTCAGTCCGATCGCGATCGCGACGATCTGCACGGCATTCCCGCGCGGCCGCCGCAGCAGGTTGGCGAGCCCGTAGCGCCAGGAAACCGTGCCCGCGCGGCCGAGCTTGCCGGCGAGCCGCAGGGCGCCGTAGGCGAGCGCGGTGAAGACGCCGAAGGAGGCGAGGAATCCGCCGAACACCCAGGCGGCGAGCTTCAGCTCTCCGGCCTGCCACCAGAGGAGCGCGAAAGCCGCGGCGAGCCCCACTACGTATACAGCGAGCGCCCCCTGGCGCGGCGTCCCGACGTCGCGCCGGATCACCCGCAGCGCGGGCACTCCCTTGAGCTGAAGCAGCGGCGGCAGCGCGAAACCGAGCAGGAGCAACAGTCCCGTGGCCGCTCCCTGCAGCACGGGCGCGGGTCCGGGCGGCGGCAGCGTCCCCGGTACGAGGGCGGCGAGCCACCACGCGACCAGCTCCTGCACCAGGAATCCAAGCGCGCACCCGGCGAGCGAGGCGGCGAGCGCGAGCAGCAGGAATTCCCACGCGAACAGCGCGAAGAGCTGCGGCTGCGTCGCGCCCAGGCAGCGCATCACGGCGTAGCCGTCCAGATGCCGCTCGGTGTAGCGCCGCGTGCTCAGTGCGATGGCCACGGCCGACAGAACGACCGAGAGCATGGCGGTGAGGCCGAGGAAGCTCTGGGCGCGGTCCAGGCCCGCGCGCACCTCGGGCCTCGCGTTCTCCAGGCTGTCCACGCGCTCGCCGCGGCCGAGGCGCGCTCTCGCCCATTGCTCGAAGCGCTGGACCGCCTTGCGATCGCCCGCGGCCAGAAGCTGGTAGTTGATCCGGCTTTGCGGCTGTATGAGACCGGTCGCGGCAAGGTCCTCGCTGCGCATCAGGATCCTCGGCGCGAAATTCATGAAGGACACGCCGCGGTCGGGCTCCATGGTGAGCACCGCGCCTACGCGAAAGCGCGACTTGCCCAATTCGATCAAGTCGCCCGTCTTCACTTTCAGCGCCGCCGTCATGCGCTCGTCGAGCCACACGCTGCCGCCGGCGGGAACGTCGCCCGCGTCGGCGTCCGGCGCGTTGAGCTCCGGCGCGATTCGCAGCTTCCCGCGCAGGGGATAGCCCGGAGTCACCGCCTTGACCGCGGCGAGCAGCGCTTCGTCGCCCGCTCTCGCCATGCTGACGAAGCTCATGCTCTCGGCGTGCCTCAAGCCGAGCCGCGCGATCGCCTCGCGGAACTCCGAGCTCCAGGCGTGGTCGGCGGTGAGCAGCACGTCAGCCCCGAGAACCTGGTGCGCCTCGCGGGTGAGCGCCTGGCGGACGCGGTCGGCGAAGAAAGCGACGCTGGCGACGCTTCCCACGGCGAGCACCAGGGCGAGCGCGAGCACGCGCAGCTCGCCCGCGCGCCAGTCGCGAAGCAGCATCCGCAGGGCAAGACGCAGCATCGCTCTACCCTTCACCATCGATCCGTCCTGCGACGAGGCGGATCTTCCTCGCGCAGCGGCTCGCGATCGCCTCGTCGTGGGTTACGAGAAGCAAAGTGGTGCGCTCCTGTGCGTTCAACTCGAACATCAGGTCGATCACCCCGGCGCCGGTCGCCGCGTCGAGGTTTCCGGTGGGCTCGTCCGCGAGCAGCAGCTTCGGCCGGGCGACGAAGGCGCGCGCGAGCGCGACGCGCTGCTGCTCGCCGCCGGAGAGCGTTTTCGGGTAGTGGCGCAGGCGCTCGGCGAGGCCGACGCGGGCGAGCATCTCCCGGGCGAGGTCGGCGGCTCCCGCCTCCCCGGCAAGCTCGAGCGGCAGCATCACGTTCTCGAGCGCGTTCAGCGCGGGCAGCAGCTGGAACGACTGGAACACGAAGCCGAGGAGCCTCGAGCGCAGCGCCGCGCGGCCGTCCTCGTCGAGCGCGAACAGATCCGTCCCGTCCAGGCGCACCGCGCCCGAGCTCGGCGTGTCGAGCCCCGCGAGCAGCCCGAGCAGGGTCGATTTGCCCGAGCCCGAGGCCCCGACGATCGCGACCGCCTCGCCCGGCATGACCTGCAGCGAAATGTCCTGCAAAATAACGAGCTCGGGGGCGCCGTTCGCCAACGGCACGATTTTCGAGAGCGCGGTCGCCTCGACGATGGATTGAGGGAATTCAGGCATGAGATCGATACTGTTTGCCGCGCTGCTCGCCGTCAGTGGTGCGGGGATGGCTGCGCCGACCATCCTGGTCTACGGAGACAGCCTCTCCGCGGCCTACGGGATACCGCAAAACGCGGGCTGGGTGGCCTTGCTCGGCGAGCGACTAAAGCAACGAAAGCTCGATTATACCGTGGTGAACGCGAGCATCAGCGGCGAGACCTCCGCCGGCGGTGCCGCGCGGATCCCAAAGGCGCTCGCCGCGAGCAGGCCCGCGATCGTCATCGTCGAGCTCGGCGCGAACGACGGCCTGCGCGGGCTTCCGGTCGACCAGATGAAAAAGAATCTGACAGCGATCATCCAAGCGTGTAAGGGCACAGGCGCCCGCGTAGTCCTCGTCGGCATGCAGCTCCCGCCCAACTACGGCATACCCTACGTCAACACCTTTCGCCGCGCGTTCGGCGATATCGCGCGCGACGAGCGCGTCGTATTAGTGCCGTTCCTGCTCGAGGGCCTCGAGAAGCGCGAGCAGTTCCAGGCGGACGGCCTGCATCCGGCCACCGTGGCGCAACCGATCGTGCTGGAGAACGTGTGGAGAAAGCTCGCGCCGATGGTGATCGTGCCGGCAGGACGAGCACAGAAGTCCTGACGGCCGCGTCCAGCTCCCGCAATCGCAAGCAGCACCCCACCATGAACCTTTTCTCCAAGTCGCCGAAGCGCTTCGTATCCGAGAAAGCTTTCGAGAAGAACGTCGAGCAGCAGATGTCCTGGACGCCGCAAACCCTCGAGCAACTCCGCAAATACGGCGCGAGCCCGGAAAAGGAACTGAAACTCGAGTTCTTCTTCTACACCAACACCGCCGACAAGGCGGCAGCGCTCGCCGGAGATCTGCTGAAAAGAGGCTATGAAGTCAAACACGGTCCGTCCGCCTCGGACCCCAAGATTCAGGTGATCACGGGCTGGACGACGAGAATGCCGATGAGCGACGGCGCGGTCCTGGACTGGACCAAGGACATGTGCACCGTCGGCTACGCGCACGATTGCGACTTCGACGGCTGGGGCACCAATCCCAAGCAGTAGGAAGTTCACGCTCCTTCCATGCGCGCCGAGCTAGCCGCGGGGACACTACATCACCACGCAGAAATGAAAACTGATCCCTTTCGGCTCCTGCGGTTTCGATCTTGGCCAGACAATCGCGCAAGTCCTCGAGTTGCCGTCCTTCAGAAGAATCATGATCTCGCTCGACATCGTATCGCCCGAACCGGTTAAAAGTGCCAGACCACGTTGAGCCATGATTACAGCTGTCTCTTGAGGCACGCGATACCCTGCTCGAGGAACGCCGTGAGACTCGGTGCGAGCACTTTGTAGTCACCGAACTCCAAGCTGAGCTCGACGATCTGGCCCACGGTGCCTCCTTCCCCTGGGTCAAGATCGTATCCGAGCAGCGGATCATCCGAACTGAGCGGTATGACGCCCAATCCGAACACCGGCGTCTTCGTCCCCGGCCAGAGCTTCAAGACGGGCGCCGGACCGAGAAGCTCATTTACGTCCCGAATTACTTCAGCGATGTTGGGCAAGAGTCCAAACGCAGGGGCGATCTCGCCGATCCAAGGCGTGTAGACCACTGAATGAGTTCGAAACGATGCGCGCAGATCCTCCGGAAGAGGAAACCCCAACGCACGTTCGACCACATCGATTTCAATGTCGCTTGCACCGGGTTCGAACTGCTGCTCCAGGTGCTTTTCTCCCAGACGCCGGTTCAGGTCCAGGATTTCTTCCCACAGCGCTGGAATCGACTTCTGCGTTGGCATTGATGTTTCGAGCTGGGCCTGATCGGGCCGAAGTCCATCTGAAAAATATCCTTACTTGCGGCGCTTCTTCTTGGCAAGCGCAGCCTCAAGCTGCTTGATCCCCTGTTCCAGGAACTCGACAAAGCCGCCGGCGACTACCTTGCTGGTCGCATCGCCGAAGCACACACCCACGATCTGCCCGGGCTTGCCGCCCTCGCCGGGATCTAGATCCATGCAAAACGCTGTCTCATTTCCAAATGCGAATGGAACCAGGCGCGGGCCGAATACAGGAGGACGAGTCCCTACGGCGCATCGGAACGCGGGACAGTGCTTGGCCCACTCCGTGTAGCCGGAAATCGTCGCAGGCAATTGCTCGACACCGTCGAAGAATGCGCAATCCTCCCAAGGCTGTGTCACTTCGTCGTGAACCGCGTAACTTGCTCGCAGCTCGGGTGGCAGGGCGAATCCCAGCGCCTTCTCAACGGCCGAAATTGTCTTTTCCGCGCGCGGGGGTTTGAAAAATTCGGTCGGGTCTTCCTGCAAGACGATCTCGTTCAATCTTCTTATGCGTTGCCAAAGATCGGCAATCGCCCGTTGTTCCGTCATAAGAAATGCATTTTACCCTGCCGGTCGATGAAGAACGTCGGATAGACGGGGATGGCAATATTCAAGAAAAACGATTGGGGCGTCCCAGGAACGGCGCGCACGCCAGCTCGCGAATAGAAGGAACTCAGCACTCCTCCTTGCCGCGACGACTCCCAAGCGGGCAAGGCCATCAAGGAAACGCCGTCATTCCACCAGTTGAGTTGCCCACCCTGCAGCGTCGAGCCATAGGGGTACTCGTCGCAATTCGTGACTCCAGCCTTTACTCTGCCTATGCACGGCCATTCCCTTGTTCGAGTCTTCACGTCGTTCCTGAACGGAACGCGAGTCAGGACGAAAGGCAGCGGATTGGGGACGCGATTCACCGTATTGCCGCCGCCGAAGATCGCGGCGCCGATGTGCAGCGAGTGTCCGAGCATGTCGATCCCCGTGGACAGCGTCGGTATGCCCCTCAGCAGGCACCGCTTGGGGCCGGCCCGGCACATGACGGCAAGAGAGGTGACCAACCCAGCACCGCTGATGCTCCCGCCAAACCCTGCCCTGCCTTTGAACGATATGAGACCGCCGAGCAGCGCCTTGGATAGCTGCTCCATGACGAAATCCATGGTGATGGACCGCAGCGCGTTCGTGGCGAGCGTCGCACCCATGTCCATTGCGGCGGAGAGACCTCCAAGCGTCTCGGCTCCTGACGGATCGCGCCCATCGAGCGGGTTGGCGCCGGCATAAAGGTACTTGTTGAGCGTCGTCGGTTCGATCGCGTTTCCGGAGGAAGGGTCGAGAGAGAGGAATCGTCCGGTCGCCAGATCGAGATATCGGATGCGGTTGTACGACAGGCCGGTCTCCGGATCGATGTACTCGCCGGCGAACCGGAACCTGGTGTTCGGTGCACCGGTTTGCTGCACGATCTGCCCAAACGCCTCGTACACGATCGTGGCCGTCGTATTCCCCTGGGCGTTGGCAAGCAGCCTAGTGCTGCCCAAATGGTCCGGGTAGAGGTAGCTCGTCCCGAGCGACGAGCTCTGGCTGACCAACTCCAGTCCCCGCGTATAGACGGTCCTTTCGCCCGTGCCCGCCGTTTCCTCGAGAACGTGCGCAAAGGACTGGTTGGCGTCGACCAGGAACGTCGTCCTCTGGCCGTTGACGGTCTTCGCTATCCGATTGCCGACCCCGTCATAGCCGTAGGTCGCGACGGATTGCGCGGTCGCTTGAGTTGCGCCTTGCTTCACCTCGATGAGCCGGTTCTCCGCATCGTAGGAGTAGCCGGTATAGAGGGAGGGTTCGGTCTTGCTCGCCAGGTTTCCGGCGGCATCCCAGGCGTAGAGCGTGGTGACGCTGCCGGCTCCGGACGAGCGCACCTCCTGCGTCAGCCGATCGTTCCCATCGTAGGTATAGGTGGTAACGGTGCTCAGCCCCGTTGTCGCTTCGGTCTTCGTCTTGCGGTTGCCGACTTTGTCGTACGTGTAACTCGTCGTTCGCGTAACAGTGGGAGCCCCGCCGACCGGCTCGGTGACCTTTTCCTGCACGAGCTTGTCGGTCTCGTCGTAGGTCCATTCGGTCGTGCGAACAGGCGTCCCGATGATCGTCGCCGTAAGCGTAGCCGCGCCGCTGCCTCCCGCTTCGGCCGTGCCAGCGCTTCCCGATACCGTGACTTGTGCGTCAGGCCCGTATTCATCGGCCTTGTTTTTTTGCCCGCCGATCTTCATTGCATAGCGGTAGCTCCCGAGGACTGCGGACGAGGGGTTGCTCTGGTCCGGAAGCCGCAGATGAACGATTTGCGTGACCTGGCTGGTGCCGTCGTATTCCTTGATCGTCCTCGTGTTGTTCGGATAGGAGATCACGCTGTGGTTTCCGGCGGCGTCGTAGCCGTAACGCGTGATTTCACCGGTCGGCGCGATGACCGCGACCAAGCGGTTGGCCGCGTCATACTGGTACCGCGTCGTACCGCTGGACGTCGAGACTTCCGTGCGATTGCCGTTGGGATCGTACGCGTAGGCGAGGATGCTTCCATCCGGGTTGTCCTGACGCAGCAGCCGATCGGTCGCGCCGTATTGGTAACGCGTGGTTCCGTTCTGCAGGCCGGCGCTCGACGTATTGCCCGATACGCTTACGGTTGCGAACTGTCCCGCCGGCGTATAGGTGTAGACCACCCGCGTGCCGTCGGGCAGGGCCTTGAGCGTAAGCCGGCTGTTCTCGTCGTAGCTGAACCGCGTGATGCGGCCAAGGAAGTCCGTGGTTGCAGTCCGGTTGCCGGCCAGGTCATACGTGTGCGTTTCCGCTTGGCCGAGCGGCAGGGTCCGCTTCGTCGGGCGCTTGAGATGGTCAAATTCCCACTTGGTCTGGTGATTCTCGGCATCGGTCTGGGCGGTCCTGTTGCCGACTTCGTCGTAGCTGAAACTGGTGGCCTGGGAGACGGCATTGACCGTCCGCGTCACCGTCTTGAGCCGTCCCACCGCGTCGTACGCGTAGCTCGTCCGGTTGCCGTTTGCGTCGATCTCGAAGTCCTTCCTGTTGTCCGCACGCCAGGCGATCGTGGCGGTGGGCCTCGCACCGCCGGGCACCGGCGGCGGCAGCAAGGTCTTCACCAGGCGGTTGAGCGCATCGTATTCGTAGTCGATGACATTGCCCTTCGGATCGGTCGCGCGCGTGCGGTTGCCGTTCTTGTCGTATTCGTAGCGCGTGATCGCTCCGGTCGGATCCGTGACGCTCGTGAGCCTGCTCGCATCGTTGTACTCGTTGACCGTCTCGCGCCCCTGCGCGTCCTTGATCTTCCACACACGGCCGACGGCGTCGTAGATCGTCTCCTGCGCGCTGCCGTCCGCCGCCAAAGTCCTCGCCGGGCGGTTAAGCGCGTCGTACTCCTGCAGCGTGACGCGTCCGGCGCGATCGGTGCGGGCGATTTCATTTCCCTCGGCGTCATAGCTAATGCTCTCCGTCGTTCCGTCCGGATAGTTGGTCTTGGTGAGCCGCGCCTGGTTGTCGTACTCGAAGGTTGTCTGCCGCCCGAGCGCGTCCGTCACGCTGACCGGCATGCTCGCCGCGTTGTACGTTGTGACGGTCTTCGCGCCCAGCGGGTCCGTCTCTTCCAGGACGCGGCCCTCCTCGTCCAGCGTTCGCGTGACGCTGACCGTCTGCTGCACTCCGGCGACGGTACGCTTCCAGCTCCTGCCGGTCTCGTTGCCGTTAAGATCGTAGGTGTACGTAATCTGATTGTTCAGCGCGTCGGTTTCGCTCGTACGGTTGCCTTTGGCGTCGTAGCCGAACGTCGTCGCCTCGCCTGCGACGTTCGAGCTGGTCATGTTCCCCGAGTTGCTGTAGTTCATGCTGAGGTTCCGACCGAGGGGCTCGGAGATCAAACTGGGTGCTGTTCCGGCGTAGTCGTAGCCGGTCGCGTTGCCGCGCGGATCAGTGATGCTCCTCAAAAGCGTCTTGTTCTGCGGATCGTAGGCATTGCTAATCGTATTGCCCAGGGGATCGCGTTCGGTCAATTGAGCTCCCGTGCTGGGATCGAATGTCCGATTCGTGATCTTGCCGTTCGCATCGGTAGTGGTGGTCTCGTTACCGAGTGCGTCGTACGCATACGTGGTGCGGTTCCCGAGCGCGTCGATCTTCTCGGTAACGTTCCCGGACGCGTCGTAGACGTAGGTCGTGACGTTGCCGCGCCGATCCTTCACGATTTCCCTGTTGCTCGCCGTATCGTGAGTCGTCTCAATCGCCTTGCCGTCGGCATCAACGGCTGCGACGATCCGCCCTTCGGAATCGTACGTGTAGCGCGCGACGATCGTGCCGCGCGGGTCGGTGAAATCGACGAGGCCGTGATCGCGGTTGTAGCTGAAGCTTGAGATCTGGTTCAGCCTGTCTGTCACGCGAACGAGGTCGCCCTTCGCGTCGTATTCGTAGCGTATCTGCTTGCCTTGCGGATCGGTGATCGCGGTGATGCGCCCCTGCGGGTCTCGCGCGAACGCTACGGACTGGCCGTTCGAATGGATTATCCCGTTCGCGGTGTACGTGAGGCGATTGCCGAAGGGATCGCGTACCTCAACGATTCCGCTCGTCTCGCTCAGGGTGAAAACGAACCCGTTCTCGGTGGTGAGCTTGAAGAGCTTCGGGTTCCATATGTCGAGTAGATCCATGTCGAACAGGACGCCGCCCTGGGCGAGGAGCGAGGGGACGTTCAGCACCTCCAGCGTGCTGGTCGTTCCCGCAAGCGGCGTGAAGACCGTGTTCACCTGCGGTACCTGGAAGCTCGCGCACTCGGGCTGGTTGCTCGCGGTGAAACGCTCGACCCTGCCCGTGGGCAGCGTGATATTTATCTTCTTCTGGCCCGCCGGCCGCAGACACAGCTGCAAGCCCTGAGCGATTACATTCCAGTTGAGCCCGAACACGCCGTTTTTCCTGATGGTCGTCGACTGGTAGTCCACCGACCAGCCGAAGCCGAAGTCGAGGCGCTCGCCCTTCTTCCTCGTGTCGTAGGTGCGCGTCACCCGGATCGGTATGCCCGTGGCTTCAACGTTCAGGTCCTCGAAGCTGATCGCGAACTGCCCGATCTTGAGGTCACGGTAGATATCGAGCGTGATCAACCGGCTCGCGCTCTGGTTGTTGACGTCCACCACCTGCAGCACCAAGTCGTAGATGCCGTTGGCGAGCGTCGTCGGATCCAGCCGCCCGAGCATGCCGCTCGTCACCTGCTGGTAGCCGCGCCCGATCTCGCGGAAGCTGTCGTCGCCCGCGCCCGAGGGGCGCAGCAGCAGCTTGTAGTAGGCGAAGTTGGCGTCCGTCGCGGTGCCGACGACGTTCACCGGCGCGGTGATCTCGGCGTCGTCGGCGGGCGAGGTGATCAGCGCGACCGGCGCCGTGGCGTCGCCCGCGGCGCGCACGGTGAACACCGCCTCCCGGGTGACGGTCCTCTGCGAGTCGGTCGCGGTCGCGACCGCGCGGTACGTGCCGGTGGGGCCGGCCGTGACCTGCCCCTGGCCGAGCGGGTTCACCGTCACGTTCACGCCGTTCACCGCGAGCTGCGTCGCCACGCTGCCGACCCCGCCGTTCGTGAACAGCGTGATGTTTACGGTTTCACCCGAGTTGACGACGGTGGGGAAGACGGCGACCGACACGTCGAGCGGCTGCGCGCCCTCGCCGACCACGAGCATGAAGCGCTGTTCTGCGTACGCGCGGCCGTCGTCAGCGCGAACCGTGACGCCAAAGCTGCCCCGGAGCGGCTCCTGCCACGAGATCAGTCCGCTCGAGCTCACGCTCACACCGCTCGGCGCCTCCGCGAGGCGATAGGCGATCGCGTCGCCATCGGGATCGACCGCAACCACCTGGTATTCGTAGCGCTGGCCCGCCTTCGCCACGGTCACCGGCACGCTGGTGATCACCGGAGGACGATTTCCGGCGGTGCCCGTTCCCGGCAGCCCACCCGTCGCCGCGAGATTCGTCGCGACCAGGGAGGCGACGATCGCGCAAGCGTCGCCCGCGCCCAGGTCCGCGAGGCGCGAAAGGAACAGAGCGCTGATCACTTCCTCTTTCGGCCCGAAGAACGACCAGCGCGTGTTGGCCGTTCCCTCCAGCTCGGCAAGCACGGTGCTCTGCTGCACGGCCATGTCCACGGCGCCGGCGAGTTGCGGCGCCGCGCCGCCCGAGGCCTGCGCCGGCTGCGCCAGCGCGAGCCACGGCATGCCGCCCGCCGGGAAGAGGACGCCGCTCGCGCCGCCCGCGCCCCGCGAGGACATCCGGTACGCGGCGGCCGCGGTCTGCTCGTCCTCGAGCACGTAGCCGCCGCCCGTATATCCGCCGAAAGCGAGCGGCGCCGTCTGGGTGAGCGCGCGCAGGCCCCCCGCCACGGCGTCCGAGACTTCGGTCTTGGCGTCGGCATCGAGGCTCACCTGGCCGATCAGGCCGGCGATGTTCGCCTGGGTCAGCGCGTAAATGGGCTGCCCGGCCGCGTTCGCTGCCGCCAGGGCGCGCACCGTCGACACGCCTGCGCCGGGGGCCGCGAGCGCGCGTTCGAGAGCCAGGTGCGCGTACGCGGAAGCGCGCGCGAGGCTTTGCTCGACGTAGGCGTTCCGTCTCTGCTCGCCGGCGGCGAGCGCGAACGCGAGCCGGTCGGCGCGCAGGGCGACGCCGGGGAAGGTCACGCGCGCGACGATGCCGAGCGCGAATTCCGGCTCGACCTTGGCGTAGGCGCGCCCGTACGAGGGCAGGCGGACGTCGGCCGCGCCCGACGCGCGCGCGATGACGGCGTTGTTGGCGTCGACGAGCGCAAAATATCCGAGCACCGCCTGGTACAGCAAATCGCCCACCACTTCTTCACGCGAGAGCGCGGCGTAGTTGCGCGTCTCCAGGCGTCCCTTGCTGAGGGTGAGGCGCGACTTCACCGCGTCCAGGTCCGCGGCGCCCACGCCCTGCCCGTCCACGGCAAGCGCGTGGTACTCCCCGGCGACGAGCTCGTGGCCGGCGTCGCTCCATGCCCCGGCCGCGGGATCGAAATGGCCGACACTGGCGCTCAGCTCCTGGCCGAGGACGAAGCTGCCTCCGCTCGAAGCAATCTGGCCCTCCACGCGCAGCTGCGCGGCGACCTGGATGAGATAACCGGGCAGGTCGGCGGGGAACTCGCCCGGCAGCACCGGGCTGCCGTCGGCGTGAGGGGCCGGGAGGAAGGAATCGAGCGCCTGCTGGTCCGCGGCCGTCGCCGGAACGAAGGACAGGGTGAGGCGCTTGCCCGAAAGCGCGGGCAGGCTGGTAACGTAGCTGACGGCGGCGGTGCCGTTGCCGCGGTCGGTTTCGTTGGCATAGACGAGGTAGCGCAGCTTCCAGCGCAGGCTGTCGGGAATGGCCGCGAATTTGGACCCGACGACGACGGTCTTGTACGGCAGGGTTCCCAGGAAGACGGAGTGATCGAGCGCGTTGATGCGGCGGCCGCCGAGCGCTCCCGCGACGGTGAGATCGCCGCCCAGGCCGGCGAGGTAGGCGGTTGCGTGCGACTTGAAGCCGTCGTACGAAGCCTGCAGGTTCGCCGCGTTCACGCTCCGCGACTGATCGGGCGTGCAGATTGCCCCGAGCCTGGCGCCGTCGAGCACGCCCCGGGCGTTCAGCGCGAGCGCGCCGGACAGATCCGCCACTGCCGTCGAGTCGAATTGCTTGAAGCTCGCGTCGAGCGGCACCCAGGTGTTGGGCACCCTGTTGACCGCGCCGCGCGAGGGCACATAGTCGACGAAGGCCTCGACCCACACGTGCTCGAGCCGCAGCGAGATCGCCTGCCCGCCCTCGGGGACGAGGACCGCGGGGACCCCGGCCTGTGCGAGCAATTGCACCGCGCTTTCGGCGGAGTCCACGCCCAGCCAGTTCGCGGCCTGCTGGACCGGCAGATCGATCGTGCCGTACGCGTAGCGCGCCGCGATGCCCGCCGAGCGGAGCAGCGCCACCAGCAGGCTCGCCGTGTCGAAGGCGTTGCCGCGGCGCGTGCGCAACACCCCTTCGGCGCCCTGGATCGAGCCGAAGCCCGACGTAAACTCTATGTTGTTGCGCACCCAGTTGTAGATCTTGACCGGATGGTTCTCCAGCGCCTGCGCCTGTGCCCGGATCGCGGCCGAGAGCGGCGCGTCCTCGGTCGCCGAGGTGTCTTCGGGCGTCGGCGTCGCGGGCAGCGTGGCCATGTCGGGAAGGCTGATGCCTGAGAGCGATCCCGCTTGCGCGAGCACCACGGTATCGCCGAACAGGCGGCTGGTCTTGAATTGGGCGCGGCTGCTGAAGGGTTTGCGAGTGTTCGGCTGGGGAGCACCCCAGGGCAGGCTGCCCAGGTCGGACGCCTGCCTCGCGCCCGGATACTTCGCCATGAAGGCGCCCAGGTCGGCGATCGCGCTCTGCAGCTCCGCGCCCCCCGAGGCCGCGTTCTCTAGCGCCTGCGCGAGCCCCGCGAGCTCGCCTCTGCGCTTCTCGTAGTCGGCCAGCGCCGCCTCGTGGCGCGCAAGGATCTCGGCGGGCAGCCCGCGGTCGCGAATGTGCTTTTCGGTCGCGCGGAAGCCCCGGTCGATCTCGGCCTCGCGCTCGCGCAGCTTGCCGCGCAGCGAGCGCACTTTCGACGCCACGTCGACGCCGGCGGCCGGCTTGTCGCGTTCGACTTCGACGCGCAGCTTCGGACCGACCGCGCGAACGTCCTTGCCCGCCGCGCCGGGCCTCGCCCCCGCGAGCTCGTGCAGGATCTGCCGGATCTCGCTCAGCGTTCCCGAATAGCGCTCTCCGCCGGAAGCGCGCGCGGGGAGCTGTGCGTAGGCGTTGACCGGCTGCAGCACCAAGCTGCCGGTGAAGGTCACCAGCACGAGAGCGCTGATCGCGCGCCGCGGGCCCGCACTGAACATGAGTCTGTCTCCGTGTTTCGCGCTCATGGCTGCGCCAGGAACCAGCCGACCTGCGCCTCGGACAGCAGCCGGCCGACCTCGGCCCGATATTGCGCGACGTCGACGCTCGTGATCTTCAGCAGCCGCTCGGCGGCGGTGATCAGCTGGGTGATCGCCTGCTCGTAGTCGTTCGCGGCGAGCGAGGCCTGCGCCGCCTGCACGTTCGAGATCGCGGCGTCGCGGTCGTGCTTGTCGTTCGGCGAGACGTTGAGGGCGGCCAGCTCGCTCGCGACGCGCGGCGCGACCGTGTCGGCCGATTCCACCGAGAGCGTCGTGAAGCTCGCGAAGGGCTGCGCGAGGCCGTTCCTCGCCAGGTCGATCGAGATGCTCGCGGTGAAGCTCCCGGTGGTCGCGGGCAGGCGCAGCCCGACGTCCAGGTTCTTCGTCGCGCCCGAGTCGAGGGTGAAGCTCCACACCGGGCGGCCGCTCGCATCCGGCGTCGCGGCGGGCGCGGTGCCGAGCACCGTCGCGCCGGCCGGTGCGGTGAATGTCGCCCTGAGGTCCGCGGCGATGCCGACGTTGGTGATCTTCGCGCGCAGCACGGTGTAGCCGCGCGCCTCCGACACCGCGGCAGGCGTGGGCGCCACCCAGCCGATCGCCGTCGAGACGAGACCGTCGAGCGCGCTCGAGTGCTGTGCCATGAGCGTGCCGACGAGGTCGTAGGCGAAAAGGATGCCCCGGCCGAGACCGTACGCGTTGGTGACGATGGCAGGCTGGTTCGCCGAGTCGGGGAATACGGCCTGCGCCGCGCCCGTCGTGAGCACGAGCTTCAACGGCCGGTCAAGGGTCGCCATCGTCCCCTCGGCAAACAGCGGCCCGATGACGCTCACCGTCTGATTCACCGGGCTGAGCTTGCCGCGCAGGTCGAATCCGGCGATCGGGTCGAGGCCGTGGTTGCGCTCGTCGTGCACGTCGTCGAGGATCAACGCGTCGCCGCGGAACACCGCCTCGCGCACCTCCTCGGTGAGGGTGTTGGCGAGCTTGAGGCTGCCGCCGGTAACCCAGTAGGTGTTGTACCGGCCGCTTCGGAAAGCGAGGGTGAACTCGGCCTCGGTCGTGGTGATGCGGTGCGTGATCCCCAAGCCTGTCAGGTAAGAGGACAGGAAAGCGCTTCTCTGAGCGACGCAGGCGTCCTTGGCGAACTGGCCCCGCGGCTGCCCGTCAGGACCGAGCGTGCAGGACAGCAACACCAGTATGCGCGCCTGCTTCAGGCTCGCGAGCGTCACGTCGAGCTGCACCGGCGGCGCGATGATCGAGAAGCCGTCCTGCGCGAGCACGCGCGGGCTGCCGTCGATCGTCGCCGAGAGCGTCGCCGTGTAGCTCGTCCCTACGGCGCCGGTCGCCGGCCAGCTGAAGACCCTCTGGTAGGCGCCCGAGAGCACGATGTTGGCGCTGTCGGTGAACTGCGCCACCACCTGCTGGGTCGCGGTATTGGCGACGGTGACCGACAGAGGCAGGCCCGCAATCGCGCCGAAGCCGACGTTGCTCACCCTTGCGCTGAGGGTCACCGGATCGCCCCGCGGCACTTGCTTGGGGATCGCCGCAAGCGTGCCGGTGACCCGAGTCGCGGGCGGCGCGATGGTGAAGGCCACTTGCGCGAGCGTGATCGTGCCCGGGCTGACCACGGCGCTGAGCACGGCGACGTACGTGGTTCCGACGCGGGCATTGGCCGTCCAGACGCCGGACAGGGGCGCCGATTGCAGCCGCGGCAGGTCGAGCGTCGCCGGGAATTCCGCGATCGGCTGCTGCCCAACCGGATCGACGATGGCGATCTTCGCCGGGAGCGCGAGGAGGTCCGCGTTGCCGAGATTGTTCACCACCGCGCTGAACGCGATCGGATCGCCGAAGGGCACGGGCCTTGGCGTGGCGGTCAAGGTTCCCGTGAGGCCGCTGCCGGTAGCCGCGCTCGACAGCACGGCGAAAGTCGCCGCCGCGGACGCGAGCACGGTTCCGCCGGCGTCGCGCACGCTCAGGCTCGCCGCGTAGTCGCCCGCCTGGGCGAATCCGAGGGGCAAGGCGTAGCCGTAGTCCTTCAGCCCTCCTTGCGCGAGCTGCGCGATCAGCTCCGACCGTGCGAAGCGCACGCTGCCGTCCGGATTGACGACCGTTGTCATCGCGGTCAGCGAGTCGAGCGGTTCGTTTTGCGTCAAGTTCACAACGCGGCTCACCAGGCGGACGGTGTCGGACGGCAGATAAACCGGCTTGTCCGTGGTGATGCGGCCCGACACCAGCGTGCCGGTGTTCGCGACGATCGCGAAATTCGACCGCGCCGTCCCGACGAACCTGTCGAGCGAGTCGCGCAGGGTTGCCTGGACATAGTAGCCCGGCCGCGCGAACGTGCCGCCGGTGTTCCACACCGGACCCAGATTCGCCGAGGCGCCGGCGGCGACGTTGGAGAACGGCATCGTCCCGACCGTTGCGACCAGTACGCCGTCGGGTGCGAAGATCTCGAAGTTCACCGAGCCGCCCGCGAGGCCGCCGTCCGTATTCGTCACCTGACCGGAGATGTTCACCGGGGCCGCGGCGCCGTAGGTCGTCTTGTCCGTCGTGACCCCGAGGTCGAGGAAAGCGGACGCCGTGACGCGCGGAATGTCGATCGGAGCGTTGACGCTACCTCCGGTAAAGCTGTTCTTGAAGGTGAGATGCGCATCGGTGGACACCGGGCGCGCTTCGTTCACGGCAAGATCGAGGAGCGCGAGATCGTAGTTGATGTCACGCCCGTCTGCGGTCACACCGGTTAGCCTCCACACGCTGGTCTTGCTGCCGTCGGCGTTGGCGGTCGTGGTCGGCGCCGTGTCCGGGTTGCTCATCACGACGTTCGCCGGGAACGTCACCGACACGTCGGTGTCGATGCCGCCGAGGCGCGCGAGCATCGTCGGCAGCCAGATCTCGACCCACGTGGTCGTGAGCAAAGGCGGCGACGCGACCCCGGCTTCGCTGATCCAGGTGCCGTCGGCGCGCTGCCGGCTGAGGAGCAGGGTCACAGCGTTGCGGACCTCCGGCGACTGCGGCGAGGGATCGAGGTAATCGAGCCCGACGCCCGCCATCGCGGTCACCAGTGAATCGACCGTTCCCGAGATGCCGAACCACGTCCACCCGCCGTTGCTGCGCTGCCTGCCGCGCAAGCTCGCGCCCACCTGCTCGAGCTTCGCCCGGATCGTGGTTTCCTTCGCGGTGCCTTTGTAATGATCGAGCGCGCTGCCCAGGCCGATCATGCGCGTGGCGAGCTGGATGTTGTCGTTGGCGTCGAGCGACGAGTCGAGCAGCAGCCAGTTGGTCGCGCGCTCGATGGAGGTATCCATGGATGCGATTCGGGCCGGGACGTTGTCCGCACCGATCTGCAGCCGCTTGATGCGGCCGTTGCCGCCGAAGATCACCTCGCCTTCGGACGTGGCGAGGATGCCGTAGGCCTTCTCGTACAGGACGCGCTCGCCCTGCCATTCGCTGTTGTATATGTAGGCCGCGCCTTCGCCCGAGACGAGCCACTTGTCGCCCCAGCGCTGCACCTTGTAGGGCTGCGAGCCGGCGGCGAAGGGCGCGGTGAATATCTCCGCGAGCCTCGTGAAAGTCCCGTCCGGCAAGAAGCGGTAGATGAAATTGGTGCTGAGGTCCGCCACGACGAGCGAGCCGTCGTCGTCCAGGGCAACGCTGTGGGGCGTCGACAGCGGCGCGCTGGGCACCAGTCGCGTCAAGGCGCCGCCGGCCGCGGGCATCTTGTACACCGCCCGCTCGGCGTACGCCGCGAAATACAGCATGCCGTCGGGCCCGAGGGCTATGCCGGCGGACTGCTTGTTGGTCAGCTGGGTCAGCACGCCGGCGGGCGACTTCCGGAACACGCCCTGCTCGGCGGACATGTACAGCGTGCCGTCCGCGGTGACGAGGCTGTCGCGCACGTTGAGCCCGGAATGGACGAGCTGCAGCGTCCCGTTCGCGAGGAGCCGGTCGACGCGGGCCTCGTTGTACCGGGAAACATAGAGCGTGCCGTCGGGGGCCTCGTTCAGGGCGATCCATACTCCCGTGGCTGCGGCGCCGCGCGGCCATTCCACCACCGAGTACCTCGGGACCGCAGTCGGGGCGGGGCCCGCCGCGAGATATTTCCGGTAATCGACGAAGCTCTTCACGTTGATGCCGGTCAGCGACATGTTCGAGCGCCACCAGGCGAAGGGGTGCGTCCAGTTCCAGCTGCCGTTGCTCGCTTGCGTCGAGACGGCATGATCGATGGCGCGGGATTTGGTCCAGTTGAACTGGTCCTTGTCGTGCCAGCCGGTGAGCGCCCAGAGGCCGAGCATCGTGGTGGTGGTGAAGTCGCTGCTGAACCAGGTCCCCTCCTGGATCTGCTGGGTGGTGATCCCGTTGAGCAGCGTGTTGCGGTTCTTCGCGTCGAAGCTGGTCAGCTTTCTGTTGAATTCGCCGCCGAGGACGGACTGGGTCTCGACGTGGCAGGCGAAGCACTTGAGATCGTTGACGTAGTGGCTCGCCCCGAAGGAGTCCGCGAACGTGACCGCCTTCTGGATCGCCTGCCTGATGGGAGCGGCGAGCGGGTCGGAGATCGTGCCGTTCGCAGCGTCCTGCCCGGTGACCTTGAGGTTGGCGCGCACCGTCTGCGTGCCCGCGGGCACGACCAGCTTGTTGGTGATGTACTTGGCCGAGCCGGAGTCGCCGACGAAGAGGCTGGTCGTGATCTTGCCCTCGGCCGCATTGGGCGAGGTGAGCTCGACTCGGAAATCACCGCCCGCCGGCGGGGTCCAGTCCGAAAAGCTGAGCGTATCGAGCTCCGATACCGCGAGCGTGCGGCCGATTGCGACTTGGGAATTCGCGACGGCGTTGGTCTGGGTATTGACGACTTTCAGCGTGTAGCTCTGGGCGGGCAGCAGCGCGTTGCCGTTGTTCTGGATCAACGCGGAAAGCTGCACGGGAGTATTCGTGCCGGCTCTGAGGACCGGCGGGTTAGCAGTGACCGAGCCGCCGAAGTGCGTCTGTGCGATCACCGAGACGGTCGTCGGTTTTTCGCCCAGCAAGGTGCCTTGGGGCGTCGCGGCGGTGATCGAGGACGGCACGACCAGACGCAGCACGAGCTGGTAGCGCCCGGCGGGAAAGCGTGCGGTGTTCCACACGGCCCGCACGGCCCGCGACGCGCCTCCATCGAGCACCAGCTCGCCGAGCGGCGCCCCGCCCGAGTCAAGGACGGTTCCCGCGCCGATCACCGCGCCTGGAGTGCCGCCGGCGCCGTCCGAGTCGACGATCTGCATCATGACCACCGCGGATGCGGGCGAGGTTCCGGTATTGCTTATGGACGTGGAGACTGAGACCTCGACGTTTGCCCCCGCGCTCGCCGGCGTGGCCTCCATGTTTCCGATCGCGAGCGAGAAATTTCCCGCAGTCAGGGAGAAGTTCTGGACGACCTCGGTCGGCTGCGATACCAACAGGGTGACGAGCTGCGACGCGTATCCGGTTGCCGAGACGCGCAGGTCGAAGTTGGTGCCGGTCAGGTTGTTCAACGCGTACGAGCCGTCGGCCGCCGTTGCGGCGGACGCGCCCCCGAGCAGCTGTACCGTCGCGCCGGAAAGCGGAGGCCCGCCGGAATCCGTGACCCGGCCGGTGATGCTCGTGCTGGTGCGCAGGGGCGGGAGGGGAATATTGCCGGCGTCGACAACCGCTCCGGCCGCGAGCACGAAACTCTGGGTCACCGTGCCGAAGTTAGCGAGGCTGTACGTCGCCAGGTAACTGGCGGGGTTGAGCGTGAAGTCGAAGCTGCCGTCGGCCGCGCTCGTTCCCGCCGCGGTTCCGTTGAGGACGACCGCGGCGCCGGGCAAGGCGGCCTTGGTGCTCGCCGAGACGACCCTTCCGAAGAAGCGTCCCGTAGTCGGGGTACTGTCGTTCGTCCCGTACAGCGCGGGCGAAAAAACGAGCGTTTGCCCGCCGACGACGATCGCGCTGCCGGTCGCGATCTGAAAGCCGGTCAGGCTCGCCGCAATGACGATGGCGCCCGGCGCGACGCTCGGGAATTCAAAGCTCCCCGAAGGATCGGTCGTGGCGCCGAGGGTCGCGCTGCCGGTGACCGATATCGCAACTCCGGCGAGCGGCGCGCCGCCGGTCGCGGCCGTTACGCGCCCGCGCACGATGCCCGTGGTCGCGATCTGCGAGAGAACGATCCTTCCGGCGTCCAGAGTCTGGCCGGAATTCAACGCGAAGGATCCCGAGGCGCCCGCATAGCCGAGGCGGGCGACCTGATACGTATAGTTGCCGGCCGTAAGGTTGACGATGCGGAACCGGCCCGAGGTGTCGGTGACCGCGCTTCCAGTCGCCGGGCCGCTCAGGGCTACGCTCGCGCCGGCGAGTGGAAGATTGGTCCCCTGATCCAGCACCTCGCCGACGAGGGTTGCCGCGGAAGGCGAGGCCGCACCGATGCTCAGCGCTCGCAGAGCGACGGCCGTGAGGAAGGGATCGTCCTGCCAGCTCCCCGCCGCGCCCTGCCTCGCCAGGAGAAAGCCGCTTGCCGCGGACCGCACCGCCGTATCGCTCACGCTGGGCGCGACGGAGAGGACCGAGAACGCAGTGAGATAGGTATCGCCTTGCCATCCGCCGTCGGCGCCCTGGCGTTGCAACAGCCACCCCACGAGCGTGCGCACCGCCGTAGCGGTCGAGCCATCTCCCGTGGTCCGCAACGCAGCCAGCGTGACGGCGCTGTACTCCACGCGGCTCTCGTCGTCGGGCGCGCTCACGCCGCCGTCGGACTGAAGACTCGTCATGAGATAGGCACGCGCGTCGCGCGCAGCGGAGCCCTCGGCCTGTCCCGCGCGCGCGAGCGCAAGCACCGCCCAGGCCGTGTGCAGCGGGTTGCTCGCAAATCCCGGTCCGCCGCCGAAGCCGCGGTCGGCGTTGCTGCGAAGGAGCAGCAGGGCGATCTGCGCCGAGGCGTCGCGCCCGGCGGCGATCAGCGCAATAGCCTGGCGCGCAACGTACTCGGTATTGAGGTCGGCATCGGCCGCGATCGCGTCGGCGAGCTTGGGCGGGAAGGTTGCGAGCGCTGCAAGCGCCTGGCCCGCTTCGCTGCGGTTTTGCAGCGCCGTCGCGACCGAGTTCGCTTCGTTTGCGAGAGTCCCGTCAGCCTGGACTTGGCTCTGCAGCCAGGCGAGGCCGCGAGAAACCTCGGGAGACAGCGACTGCGCGCGCGCCGTGACGGCGCAAAACGAACCGGCGAGGCATAACGCCGCTAGACCGGCGCAGCGCCAATCGCGCGAGAACCGCGCAAACGACATCGCTCCCTTCCTCCCTTTCTTGTTTTCGTTGTCTGCAGCGACAATCTTCGTAGGAATAGGTTACAAGAAAATATTTTTCTTGTGCAAACATTAGTGTTCGCTAACACAGAGGCGCGTCGCACTAAGAGTACCTACGCGAGCAAAAAGAACGGCTTGCGGCGATCCGTACCACCCGATCCCGTCAGGGGATACCTTACAAGAATCCGAGGAGCGCGAGGCCGACCTAGGAGACCGCGAGAGTAGGAGCGCCCGCTTGCATCGCCCCAACACGGCCTGCCTGAGAAAATCCCTGCTTTCGAAATTCTTGCAGGATCCGCCTTTCCGCGGCGGGCGCGCACGCGACCAGCAACCCTCCGCTCGTCTGCGGATCGCTGATGAGCTTTCTCTTCCACTCGGGCGATCCCGCGGGCATGCGCACTTCGTGCCCGTAGCCTTTCCAGTTGCGGTCGGAAGCGCCGGTAGCCGTTCCCTCCTTCACCCATTCGAGCGCTTCGGGAATCACCGGTAGATCGTCGAAGCGAATTTCAGCGCCTAGCTTCGAGCCCCGGCAGATTTCGAGCAGGTGTCCGGCCAAGCCGAAGCCGGTGACGTCGGTTAAGGCGTGCACGTCTTCCATCTCCGCGAGCGCAGTGCCCGGCGTGTTGAGCTGCGTGGTCACCTCCACCATCCGCTTGTAGCCTTCGGGCGACAGCTTGCCCTTCTTCAGCGCCGCAGAAAGTATCCCCACTCCGAGCGGCTTGCCGAGGATGAGGACGTCGCCGTCCTTCGCGCGGTCGTTGCGCTTCACTTTCTTGGGGTGGACGATCCCGAGCGCCACCAGGCCGTAGATCGGCTCGAGCGTGTCGATCGAATGTCCGCCGGCGATCGGGATTCCGGCCTGCGCGCACACCGACTCTCCGCCGGCGATGATTCTCTGGATCGCCTCGACCGGCATTTTCTCGAGGGGCATGCCGACGATCGCGAGCGCGAAAATCGGCTTGCCGCCCATGGCGTAGACGTCCGAGAGCGCGTTGGTCGCGGCGATGCGGCCGAAGTCGCGGGGATCGTCGACGATGGGCGTGAAGAAGTCGGTGGTCGCGACGATCGCCTGCTCGTCGTTCAGACGGTACACCGCCGCGTCGTCGCTCGATTCGATCCCGACGAGCAGGTCCTTCGGCAGTCCGCGGATCGGCGTCTTGGCGAGGATCTCGGAGAGGACCGCCGGCGCGATCTTGCAGCCGCAGCCGCCGCCGTGGGAGAACTGCGTGAGACGGATGAGATCGGCGGGGGCGTTCATGGAATAGAATCGCGGATGACGTGAGACGCGCGAACGCCGTTACGGTAGCACAGCTCGATGCCTTTGACGAGGTGATCGACGTGCGCTCGCCCGGCGAGTTCGCGCTCGATCATGTGCCCGGCGCGGTGAACTGTCCCGTGTTGGACAACGACGAGCGAGCGCGGATCGGCACGATGTACAAGCAAGTCTCGGCGTTCGACGCGAAGAAAGAAGGCGCGGCCCTGGTGTCGAAGAACATCGCGCGCCACATCGAGGAGCGCTTCCGCGGACGCGCACGCGAATGGCGCCCGCTCGTCTACTGCTGGCGCGGCGGCCAGCGCTCCGCGGCCATGGCGCACGTGCTGCGCGAAGTGGGCTGGGACGCGGCGACGCTGGAGGGCGGTTACCGGGCGTACCGGCGCGAAGTCCTGGCGCAGCTCGACGATCTGCCCTCGCGTTTTCGTTTCCGCGTGGTGTGCGGCGAGACCGGAAGCGGCAAGAGCCGGCTGCTGGAAGCGCTAGCGGCGCGGGGCGCGCAGGTGCTCGACCTCGAGCGCCTCGCCTGCCACCGCGGCTCGCTGCTCGGCGAGCTGCCGGGAGAGCCGCAGCCCTCGCAGAAGCGCTTCGACGGGCTGGTGTGGGATGCGCTCAAGCGCCTCGATCCGAGCCGTCCCGTGCTCGCCGAAGCGGAAAGCAAGAAGATCGGGCAGCTGCAAGTCCCCGCGAAGCTCCTGGAGCGCATGCGCGAGGGAGAGTGCCTGCGCCTCGAGGTGCCCGCGCCCGAGCGTGTCCGCTTCCTCATCGAGGAGTACCGGCATTTCCGGCAGGACCCGGCTGCGCTCAAGGACAGGCTCAAGTGCCTGACGGCGCGCTACGGCCACGCCGTGGTCGGGCGCTGGCTGGCGCAGACCGACTCGGGCGACTGGCGCGAGCTCGTCGCGGACCTGCTCGTCACGCATTACGACCCGTCGTACTCACGCGCCACCAGGCAAAACTATTTGCATTATGATGGCGCGACGGCAGTGCTCCTCGAGCGGCTCGACGGAGAGGCGATAGCGCGCGCCGCGTCCGAGCTCTCGAAAACCAGCGCCTGAGCCCTCAAGAGCAGACAAGTGGATTCCAAAGATCAGCCTCGGCCCATGGTGCTGTCGCTCGCCAGCGTCGGCGCCGACGAGGAACGCTATCTGCGATCGCTGCTCGCGCTCCTCAAATCCTACCTGGACCCACAGTGGTGCCTCGCCGCGCGTCTGGGCGACCTGCCCGACGCGGTTCTCGTGGATCTGGACGGCCCCGAAGGGCGCCAGGTGTGGGAGAACGTGCACTTCGGCGGCATTCCGCGCATCGCGCTCAGCCGCGATCAAGTGCTCGGCGCGGAATGGACCCTGCTCAAGCCGATCAAAGCCGGAGGCGCGCACAGCGTGACCGAGGTCCTGACTGCGGTCGCCGGCAAGCTGCAGCTATCCGATCAGGCCCGCGATTCGCCCGCGCGCAGGAAGGAGACGTTCGCCGCGCTGGTGCGCAGGGCCTGCCACCATACCCACCCCACGGACCTGGTGCTCGAGAACGGCTCAGTTCTCGTGACCGATCCGGCGAAGAAGGTCTTCTACTCGTCGAGGACCACCGACGAGCTGGTCGCGCTCCTGCGCAGCCGGCGGCGCGTCGAGGGGAAAGTCGTGTCGGTCACGAGCGCCGACAAGCTTCCTGCGCGTCTCGCCCGGTGGGGAATCAAGCCGCGCCCGCTCGAAGGGCTGATGTGGCTCACGGGCCTGATCACCGGAGGCGGCGAGTCGCTCGGCGGCTGGGATCCGCGCGAGCCCGTGCGCCTCGCGCGCTGGCCGGACTTCGCCACGCTGCCTTACCGGCAGGCCCACCTGAAGATGGCGGCGATGCTCACCGCCGAGGGTATGCTCCCCGGCAAACTCGCGGAAGCGTGCGAGGTGGCCGCTGGCGACGCCGCCGACTTCCTGAACGCGTGCGCCGAAATCGGAATACTCGAATACAAGACGGCGAGCGCGAGCGCTTCCGCCGGAGATGCGAGAGCGACCACGATGGATATCTGGCGCGGCGTGGTCGGCGGCTTCAAGCGGGGCGAGCCTCGGTAGAACCGGGTCAGGGTCTCACCACCTTCAGCACCTGATTCGCCGCGGTGAGGACGTAGATCTCGCCGAACCCATCCTCCCCGAAAGACAGGGGCGTTCCCGTATTTGCGCTCGGCGCCTGTGCTACGGTGGCGGCGCCGTTCTGCGTCGTCAGACCTCGAATGAATCCTCCGCACAGGTCGGAGAAAAGGTAAGTCCCCTGCAGCTCGGGCATCGCCGCGCCGCGATAGACGTAACCGCCGATGATCGCGCAACCTTCGTTGTGACTGAAGTCGTAGACGGGCGCGGTCAGGCCTGGCGTCGGGCAGGGACCGGCGAAACACTGCGTTCCTTCCATGATGCTCCAGCCATAGTTGATGCCTGGGGCGCTTGCGCTTGCCACGTCGACTTCTTCGCGCTCGTTCTGGCCGACGTCGGCGATGTAGAGCTGATTCCCGTCGAAGGCATAGCGAAACGGGTTGCGAAGGCCGATCGCCCAGTTCTCGTTGCGGCCCACGTTGTTTGGCCAGACCGGGTTGTCCGCGGGAACCGCGTACGGGAGCGAGCTGACGTCTAGGCGCAGCATTTTGCCCAAGCGCGAGGCCGCATCCTGGGCGTGGCCGAACTGGTTGTTCGCCCCTCCGCCGTCTCCGGTGGACAGATAAAGCATGCCGTCGGGCCCGAACGCGACGCGGCCGCCGTAGTGATTAGTGGCCTCCCGATGAGGAATCCGGATCACCTCGGTCCCCGGCGTCTGCAGGACGTTCGGGTTTGAGGAAAGCTGGAAACGCTCGACGACGATGTCTCCCGTCGTGCCGGCTATCTTCTCGACGAAATGCACGTAGACGAAGCCGTTGGTCGAGAACTGCGGATCGAAGGCGAACGAGAGCAGCCCCGCCTCGCCCACGGTGTAGACATCGCTCGAGATGTCGAGGAACGGTTCTGGAACGAACGCACCGTTCTGGACGATGCAAATGCGCCCCGGCCGCTCCGCGATGAACAGGCGCGCGTCGCCGGGCGGCACCTGCAAATCGATGGGACTGCTGAGGCCGGCGGCGTCGCCGACGATCTCCTGCAGCCGCACGTCGATGGGCTGCGGGTTGGGCTGCGGGTTCGGGACCGGCTGCGTCACGCTGCTGCCGTTCCCGCACGTCGCGGTCCTCAGCGCAACCCCCTGCGGCGTGTCGCTGTTGCGATCGCACCCCGCAGCGAGCAGCGCGAGACAAACGGCGAGCGGCAGGACACGCATAGAGGCCCTACGAGGCGCCGAGGACCTTCAGATGCGTCGCGACGCTCCTGCCGAGCGCCGAAAGCGCATACCCTCCCTCGAGAACCGAAACGATTTTTCCCCCGGCGTACTTGTCCGCCACCTCCTTGATGCGCTGGGTGACCCAGGCGTAGTCGGCCTCGGTAAAGCGCAGCATCGCCAACTGGTCTTCGACGTGGGCGTCGAAGCCCGCCGAAACGAAGATCATCTGCGGCTCGAGCTCGTCCAGCGCCGGCATCCATATCTTCTCGACCGCAGTCCGCAGAGCGCGCCCGTCGGACCCCGCCGGCAGGGGCACGTTGGCCATGTTGGGCGCGGGGTCCTCGGTGCCGCTGTAAGGATAGAACGGATGCTGGAATATGCTCGCCATCACCACGCGCTCGTCGTCGCTGAAGATGTCCTCGGTGCCGTTGCCGTGGTGCACGTCGAAATCGATGACCGCGACGCGCTCGAGGCCGTGCTGCTCCAGCGCGTGCTTGGCGCCGACGGCGACGTTGTTGAACAGGCAAAATCCCATTGCGCGCGTGCGCGTCGCGTGGTGGCCGGGCGGCCGCACTGCGCAAAACGCGTTCTGCGCGCGCCCGCCGACGACGAGATCGGTCGCGAGCACCGCCGCGCCCGCGGCGCGCATGGCCGCGTCCCAGGTGTGCGGGGACATCGCCGTGTCGGGATCGAGATGCACGATGCCGGAGCGCGGCGAGGCCTCGCGTATCGCCTCGATATATTCGAGCGGGTGCACTCGGGCGAGCTCGCTCACTTTTGCGGCGGGCGCCTCGTAGCGCTCGACCAGGCCGCCCACTCCCGAAGAGATGAGGTGATCTTCGATCGCCGCGAGCCGCGCCGGGCTTTCCGGGTGATGACGGCCCATGTCGTGCTTTGCGCAATCGCCATGTGTGATGAACGCAGTCGCCATGAGACTTATTCCTCGATCCAATCATAGCGGCTTTCCAGTAAACTGACGATCTCGGATACAACACTGCAGGCACAACTGCTCCAGATGTCCTATTCGCTGATTCAGAGCGTCGTCCAGCAGGCGGGGAAAATCATCCTCGGCAAGGAGCGCCAGATCCGCCTCTCGCTCGCTTGCCTGCTCGCGCGCGGGCATCTTCTCATCGAGGATCTGCCCGGCGTCGGCAAGACGACGCTCGCGCAGGTGCTGGCGAAGCTGCTCGGCCTGGACTTCCACCGCATACAGTTCACGAGCGACATGCTGCCCGCCGACATCATCGGCGTGTCGGTGTACGAGCGCGAGAATTCCAGCTTCAAGTTCCACCCGGGGCCGATTTTCTCTCAGCTCATTCTCGCCGACGAAGTCAACCGCGCGACGCCCAAGACCCAGTCGGCGCTGCTCGAGGCGATGGAGGAGCATCAGGTCACCGCGGAAGGCGAGACGCGCAGGCTGCCCGAGCCGTTTTTCGTAGTCGCTACGCAAAACCCCTCGCACTTGGTCGGCACCTTTCCGCTGCCCGAATCGCAGCTCGACCGGTTCCTGATGCGTATCGATCTCGGCTATCCCGATCGCGAGGCCGAGCGCACCCTGCTCCAGGGCGCGGACCGCCGCGACATGATCGCCGTGCTCGACCCCTGCCTCGGAAGCGGCGATCTCATGGATTTGCAGGCGGCGGTGAAAACGGTTCACGCCGCTCCGGCTCTGCTCGACTACATTCAGGCGCTGGTCGAGCATTCGCGCCGCTCTCCCGAGTACGCCACCGGCCTGTCCCCGCGCGCAGCGCTCGGGCTGCTGCACGCGGCGCGCGCCTGGGCGCTGCTCGAGGGCCGGGACAAGGTCGTGCCCGAGGACGTGCAGGCGGTCCTCCCGGGCGTCGCGGGCCACCGCCTGCGGCCGGTGCACGACGGCGTTCGCACCTCGAGCCTGGACAAGGCGGCCGGACTGATCTCGGCCGTGGCCATTCCCTGAAAGGCGCCGTGAAACTCGACCGGGTGCTCCAGTACTCGCAGGCTTACAACTTCTACCAGTGGGTGTTCAAGCGGCACGCGCCCGAGCCGGGCGTGGTGTTTCTCACGCAGCGCCGCGTCTACATCCTGCCCACGCGTCACGGCGTGATCTTCGGGATGGCCGTGATCCTGATGCTGATCGGCTCGATCAATTACAACCTCTCGCTGGGCTACGTCCTCACCTTTCTGCTCGCCGGCCTGGGCATCGTCTCCATCCTGCACACTTTCCGCAATCTCGTGCACTTGTACGTGAGCGCGGGACGCGTCTCGCCCGTCTTTGCCGGCGACGTCGCTCAGTTCCACATCGTTTTCGAGAACAGGAGCGACTTCGAGCGTCATTCGCTCGATCTCGTCTGCGGAACGGCCCGGGCAAGCTGCAGCGTGCCGGCGCATCGGCACTGCACGGTCGCTCTTCCGGTGAAAACCGCGAAACGGGGCTGGCTGCAGCTCGAGCGGGTGACCGTGGACACGCGCTTCCCTCTCGGCCTGATGCGCGCGTGGAGCTATGTGCAGCCGGACATGCGCGCCGTGGTCTATCCGCGTCCCGACAGCGCTCCGCTGCCGATTCCCGATTCGGACGCGGATACGGGCGATGCCGTGTCCACCGGAGCCGGCACGGACGACTTCTCGGGCCTGCGGCCCTATCAGACGAGCGATTCTCCGCGCCACGTTGCATGGAAGGCCTCCGCCCGCAGCGAGGCGTTGCTCACCAAGCTTTTCGCCGGAAGGGCCGCGTCCGAGTTGTGGTTCGATTGGGACCGCCTGCCCCAGGGAATGGGCACCGAAGCGCGGCTCTCGCGTCTTGCTCGCTGGGTGATGCTCGCGGAGGAACGCGGCTTGCACTACGGGCTCAAGCTTCCGGAGGCAACGGTGCCGCTCGGAGAGGGGTTCCCCCACAGGGAGCGCTGCCTCAAGGAGCTGGCGCTCTTCCATGGCTGACCCCAGAGCGCCCGACGCGCTGCCGCAGCTGCCCCTCGCGACGCTGGTCGCCGGCGCCACGCTCACCGCGGCGCCCCACGCCCTGTGGCTTCCCGTCTGGGCCAGCATCGCCTCCGCCGCGCTCCTTTCCTGGCGCACGGCGCTCTTGATTCGCGGGGCCTCCCTCCCCGCGCGCTGGCTGCTCGTTCCGCTCACCTTGGCGTGCGTGGTCGGCGTCTTCCTCTCCTATCGCACGATCGTGGGACGCGATCCTGGCGTAACGCTGCTCGCGATGCTTCTCTTTCTCAAGCTCCTGGAGACCCGGGCGGCGCGAGACATTTTCGTGGTGGCGTTTTTGGTGTACTTCGTCGCCCTCGCCAACTTCTTCTATTCCCAGTCGATACCGACGGCAGGGCTGATGCTGCTCACAGTGACCGTCACGACGACCGCGCTCGTGGGGTTCAGCGCGCCGCTGCGGCCCGTCGCCGAGGACCTCAAGACGACCGCGCGCATGCTTGCCCAGGCGGGCCCGATAATGCTGCTGCTCTTCTTCCTCTTCCCGCGCGTGCAGGGTCCCCTCTGGGGAGTACCCCAGGACACTTTCACCGGCGTGACGGGGCTGTCGGACACGATGTCGCCGGGATCGTTCAGCGCGCTGTCCGTTTCGGATGCCATCGCTTTCAGGGTGAAATTCGATTCGGCGGTTCCGCCGCGGAACCGGCTCTATTGGCGCGGACCGGTGATGACGGACTTCGACGGCCGGACTTGGAGCGTGGGTCTGCCCCAGCTCCGCCGCGAGATAAGCGTCGAGGCGTCCGGCCCGCCGGTCGACTACGAGGTGACGCTCGAGCCCCACAACCGCAATTGGATGTTCGCGCTGGAGATGCCGACGCGCATCCCGCAGACTGCGCGTCTGACCAGCGAGTACCTCGCGATCTCGCTCACGCCAGTCCGCAGCCGGATCCGGTATGAAATGCGCTCCTCTCCCCAATTCCAGGCGCGCAGCGGAGCCAGTCCAGGGGACCTCGCCCTCGCTCGCAGGCTTCCCCGCGGCTTCAATCCGCGCGCCCGGACGCTCGCCGGCGAGTGGCGCACATCGGCCTCCGACGACGCGGCCATCGTGCGCCTCGCCATCGATTTCTTCCGCGGCAGCCGCTTTGAATACACGCTGGAACCGCCGAAGCTCGGCGCGAACCCCGTTGATGAATTCCTGTTCGATACGAAGCAGGGATTCTGCGAGCACTTTGCTTCGAGCTTCGTGTTCCTGATGCGCGCCGCCGGCGTTCCCGCCCGGGTGGTGACGGGATACCAGGGCGGGGACACGAACCCGGTCGACGGTTACATGGTCGTGCGCCAGGCCGACGCTCACGCGTGGGGCGAGGTGTGGCTTGCGGACAACGGCTGGACGCGAGTCGATCCCACCGCGGCCGCGATCCCCGTGCGCGTCGAGTTGGGCATCACGGCGGCAGCGCCTGCCAGCGCGCCGCTGCTGATGCGCACCGGGCTGGACTGGGTGAAGAGCGTGCGCAACAACTGGGAGGCTCTCACGAACCAATGGAACCAGTGGGTGCTCGGCTACAACCCGGACCGCCAGTTCGAGATGCTTTCCAGGCTTGGAATGAAGCAGCCGAGCTGGGAATCGATGACGGTGATCCTGTTCTGGAGCGTCGCCGGCGTGCTGCTGCTAGTCGCGCTGTGGCTGCTGCGCGGCAGGCCTCGCGAGGACGCGGTGCAGCGCGCGTGGCTGCGCTTCTGCGACAAGCTCGCCCGCGCGGGCCTCTCGCGCGCGAGCGCAGAGGGGCCGCTCGACTATTCGAGCCGCGTCGCTCGCCGCCTCCCCGAGCGCGAGAGCGCCGTGCGCGCGATCACCGCCATCTACGTCGACCAGCGCTACGGGTCCGAAGCCGACGTCGAATCGCTAGCTCGCCTGAACCGGCTCGTCCGGGAGTTCGCGCCGTGAGAAAGCCGTTCCTCGCCGCTGTGCTCCTGCTCCAGGCCGCGCTGGCGTCGGCCCAACAGCCCAGCTACGAAAAGCGCAAGGACGTGAAGGAGTTCATCGCGGAGATGGTGAGCAAGCACAAGTTCACCAGCAGGCAGCTGACCCGGGTATTCGCGAAGGCACAATATCAGCCGACCATAGTGAAAGCGATGGACCAGCCCCCCGAATCGGCGCTCGCCTCCTGGCAGGCTTACCGCGCGCTCTTCATCAAACCGGAGAGGATCGAGGGCGGCGCGCAGTTCTGGAACCGCAACGCCGAGGCGCTCAAGCGCGCCGCGGACGAATACGGAGTGCCCGAGGACATCATCGTCGGCATCATCGGTGTCGAGACCACCTTCGGCCGCAACATCGGAACGTACCGGGTCATCGATGCCCTCACCACGCTCGCCTTCGACTATCCCAAGCGCAGCGCCTACTTCCGCGGCGAGCTGGAGCACTACCTCGTGTTCGCGCGCGATCAGAAAATCGATCCGCTGCGCGTGAAAGGCTCGTACGCCGGGGCGATCGGCATTCCTCAGTTCATGCCCGGGTCGTACCGGCGCTTCGCGGTCGACTACGACGGCGACGGGCACATCAACCTCGCGACCAGCCCCGCCGACGCGATCGGCAGTATCGGCAATTTCCTGAAGTCGCACGGCTGGGTCCGCGGGCAGCCGGTCGCGTTCGTCGCACAGGCGTCGGGAGACGGATGGCGCAAGCTCGCCGGCGCGGGCATCGTGCCGGTGACTCCCTTCGCGGACCTGGCTGGATACGGGATCAAGCTTCCGGTCGCCCTGCCGGACGATACGCTGTGCGCGCTGGTCGAGCTCGAGTCGCCGGGGGAGCCCCTGGATGTCCGCGTGACGCTGCAGAATTTCTTCGTTCTCACGCGCTACAACCGCTCCAATCTCTACGCCGCGGCGGTTCTGGACCTCGCGGCCGAGATCGTGCGGTCGAGAGCGGCGGCGACGCCCGCCAAGGGCAATCCGTGACGGGGCCGGCGCGCCAATACCGCTACTACGAATTCGTGATGGCGGCGTTCGTGACGGTGCTGATCTGCTCGAACCTGATCGGCCCCGCGAAGATCGCGCAGGCCGATATCCCGCTGCTCGGGATCGTGTCGTTCGGCGCGGGGGTGCTGTTCTTCCCGATTTCCTACGTATTCGGCGACATACTCACCGAGGTCTACGGCTATGCGCGGTCCAGGCGCGTGATCTGGGCCGGTTTCGCGGGCCTCGCCTTCGCCGCCGTCATGTCGGCGACCGTAGTCTGGCTGCCGCCGGCGCCCGCCTGGAAAAACCAGGCGGCCTATGAGATCGCCTTCGGCTCGACCTGGCGCATCGCCGGAGCCTCCCTGATCGCCTTCCTGTGCGGGGAGTTCGTCAATTCGTTCGTCCTGGCGAAGATGAAGATCCTCACGCAGGGCAGGTGGCTGTGGACGCGGACCATAGGCTCGACGATATTCGGAGAGGGAGTCGATTCACTGCTCTTCTATCCGCTCGCGTTCTGGGGGAGCGGTCTGATCCCCGACGAGATCCTGCCGCAGATCATGCTCGCCCAGTTCATCGGCAAGGTGGGCTTGGAAGTCGTATTCACGCCGATCACCTACGCCGTAGTCGGCTGGCTCAAGCGCGCGGAGCAAGAGGACTACTACGACACCAACACGGACTTCAATCCGTTCACGCTCAAGACTTGAGTGGATGCCAACAATTCACGCTTTTCGGGCCCTTCGCGGGGAATTCGGCTGTAGAATGACCCTCTGTCAGATCTGGAATGCACTTGCCCGGGAGGGAGAGTTCCAGTGAATCGCCGCGGAAACGAATACGACGTCTCCTGCCGAGTCAACACCACCGACTCAGGGGTCGTCAACTCGGAAGTCAACCGGATTTTCCTCGACCTCTATCCGAGGGCATCGACGGAGAAAATCGACCGGGCTTTCCTCGACCTCACCACGATGTACCGCGGCGAGCGCCCGGGCTACCACGCCTGCGACACCGCGTATCACGACATCCAACACGTGCTCGACGTCACGCTCGCGATGGCGCGGCTGATCGACGGTTACGAGCGCGCCAGAATCGGATTGGAGCCGTTCGACGCCTCCATGTTTCGCCTGGGGGTCATCACGGCCCTGTTCCACGACTGCGGGTACATACGGACTCTCGACGACAGACAGCACAAGAACGGGGGCGAGCTCACCCTGACTCACGTCTCCCGCGGAGCACGCTTCCTGAAGGACTACCTGCCCAAGATCGGCATGGGCGAAGTGGCCGACATCGCCGCCTGCTTGATCCACTTCACCGGTTATGAGATCCCGGTCCACGAGATCGGCGTGCCGTCCCGCGCCTACAAGCTCCTGGGCAGTCTGCTCGGCTCTGCGGACATCATCGCGCAGATGTCGGACAGGTGCTATCTGGAGAAATGCCGCGACCGGCTCTTTGGGGAGTTCGTCGCAGGCGGACTAGCGAGCAAGCGCCTTCCGGACGGAAAGGAGGAGGTGGTATACCGATCCGGGGAGGACCTCGTCAGGAAGACTCCGCGCTTCTATCAGGGCGCCGCGCGGCGCCTAGACGCGGACCTCGGCGGGACGCACAAATACGCCCAGGAGCACTTCGGGGGGCAGCACCTGTACCTGGAGGAGCTCAAGAAGAACATCGACTTCGCGCAGGCGATCAACGCCGACGGCGACGGGGTCACGCTGAAGCGCCATCCCCCGACCACCATCTCGGAGCAGCGCGCCGCCAGACCCTAGAGGAGCGCCTCCTTCGACAGGCAACGCCGCTGCAGGATCCGCCGCAGTTGCGAAAGCGCCTCCAGCTGAATCTGCCGTACCCGCTCGCGCGTAAGTCCCAGCCCGGATGCGAGCTGCTGCAGCGTGAGCAATTCCCTGCCGTTCAAGCCGAACCGGCACTCGATCACGGTGCGCTGCTTGTCGCTCAGCTGCGCGAGCCATTCCCTGACGAGCGATTCCACCTCGCTGGCATGCAGCTGCGACTCCGGCCCCACGACGCTCTCGTCGGCGATCGAGTCCCCGATCGAAAGCATCGGATCGGCGTCCAGCGGCGCGTCGAGCGAGGCGGTGTGCTCGCCCCGCGACAACAAGCGGCGCACCTCGTCGGGGTCCCTGCCGAGGAGGTGGGCGATGTCGTCCGCGGCGGGCTCGCGCTCGGCGTGCGCCTCCAGATGGCGCTTTGCGCGAAGCACCGTGTTCAGGTCCTTGATCACGTGCACCGGCAGCCTGATGATGCGCAACTGGTTCATGATGGCGCGCTCGATGTTCTGTCGGATCCACCAAGTCGCGTAAGTGGAGAAGCGGAAGCCGCGCTCGGGATCGAACTTTTCGAGTGCGTGCATCAGCCCGATGTTGCCCTCTTCCACGAGGTCGAGTAGCGGCATGCCCCGGTTGAGATACGCCTTGGCGACGTTTACGACCAGGCGCAGGTTGTGCTCGATCATTTTCTGCCTGGCGGCGAAATCTCCCGCGGCCGCGCGACGCGCAAACCACAGCTCCTCCTGCTGAGTGAGCAGGCGCTTGAGGCCGATTTGATGCAAGTAGAGCTGGGTCGCGTCGCTGAGCGCTTCGGGTTCGGGCGCGTCCTCGCGCGGCGGAAGCGGCGCGGTCTCGGGTGCCTCCTCGATGACCTCACGCTCTTGCCCTTCGGAATTCACGATTTGCGGTCCGGAAGGAATTTCAGCGGGTCTACAGGTTCGCCGAGGCGCCGGATTTCGAAATGCAGCTTCACCTGGGGTGAGTCGGAATTGCCGATCTCCGCGATCTTCTGGCCCCTCGCCACGCTCTGCCCTTCCTTCACCAGCAGGTTGCTGTTGTGCGCATAGGCGGACAGGTAGGTGTCGTTGTGCTTGATGATGATCAGTTTGCCGTATCCGCGCAGCCCCGCGCCGCTGTAGACGACGCGCCCGGAAGCTGAAGCGAAGACCGGATCGCCGACCTTGCCGAGAATGTCGACGCCCTTGTTCGTGCCCTTGGAGAAACCGGCGAGAACTCGCCCCGAGGCCGGCCACATCCAGTCGACGCCGTCGGTTTCCGCCGGGGCGTTCGCCTGTTGCCCGGGAACGTCGATTTTGGGCTCGGGCTTCTGCGGACTCTGCCGCAGGAGCAGCGCCAGGTTTTCCTCGGAGTACGGCAGCTTCATCGCCTTGGGTCCGGTCTTGACGTCGCCGACGGCGCGGGGCGCCTCGCGCGGCTCGACCGCCCCCCGCGACGGTTCCGCGGCACCCCGCGGCTCGCTTCCCTGCGGGCGCGCCTCCAGGGCGCCCGGCGCCACGATCGGCTGGACCTGAACGCCCGTCTCCGGCTGAGCCTGTGCTCGCGCCTCCGACGGTGCCACCGGCCGCAAACGCAGGACGAATCCGGGTTTCAGGACAGCGGGATCCGAGATGTTGTTCCACGCCGCGAGCTCCCGATAATCGAGGCCGTTGTCCAGGGCTATGCTGTACAGCGTGTCGCCGCGCTTGACCGTGTAGCTTTCGGGCTTTTGCGAGACCGCCGGCGCTGAGGCCGGCGCCGGGGGCTTGAAGAGGGGCGCCGGGGGACGCGTCACCGGCCGCTCCACGACCGGCGCTCGGAACGTGCTCGCGCATCCGGCCATGAGAGCGCAGGCGAGCGCCGGAACGAAAACGACGGGCAGCCTCACTGCTTGCCTCCTCTCAGAGGTACAAAGCGCACGGCGTCGAGCCACTTTTCTGTCAATCCGGTCGCAGTCCTCTCGATGAGGCACAGCGCCTGATCGCCGCTTCCCACGGGCACGATCATTCTGCCACCCGGCGCGAGCTGCTGCAAAAGAGCGTCGGGAATTCTGGATGCGGCGGCGGCGACGATGATGCCGTCGAAGGGCGCGGCTTCGGACACTCCCATCGACCCGTCGGCGTGGACCAGCCTGAGGTTCGACAATCGCAGGGGACGGAGGTTGCCGCGCGCCTTCTCGAGCAGCTCCGCGATGCGCTCGACCGAGTAGACGTCTCTCGCGACGCGCGCGAGCAACGCCGCCTGATAGCCGCAGCCGGTTCCGATCTCGAGCACTTTTTCGAGAGGCTTCTGCGCCCGCATCGCCTCGATCATGCGCGCGACCACGAACGGCTGGGAGATGGTCTGCTCGAAACCGATCGGCAGCGCCGTGTCCTCGTACGCACGGCTCGCGAGCGCTTCCTCGACGAAAATATGGCGGGGGACGGATGCCATCGCCGCGAGCACCATCTCGTCGCGAATGCCTTGCTCCCGCAGGCGGACGACCATGCGATCGCGCGTGCGCTGCGACGTCATCCCGATGCCGCGCGTCCTCGACGGCTTCACTTCGAGAGCCACGTCTTCACTACGGGTATCTGCTGCGGGTGCGTCAGATCCATCTGCAGCGGCGTTAGCGACACCCGATCCGACGCCAGGGCGTGGAAATCGGTCCCCGGGCCCGCGTCCTGGGCGCTCCCGGCGGCGCCCACCCAATACACCGTCTGATTCCGCGGGGTAGTCGTCTTGATGACCGGCTCGGCCTTGTGCCGCTTGCCGAGCCGGGTCACTTCGAGGCCCTTCAGGGCTTCGTAGGCGATGTCCGGGACGTTGACGTTGAGAAGGACGGGCTCGCCGAACGGACGCTTCTGGAATCGCTCGACCAGCTCCCGCGTCACGCGCGCCGCAGTCTCGTAGTGCCTCCCCGCCTTGCTCGCCAGAGATATCGCGAGCGAGGGGATGCCGAGCAGATAGCCTTCGGTCGCGGCTGCCACTGTGCCCGAATAGATCGTGTCATCGCCCATGTTCGCGCCGAGGTTGATGCCGGAGATGATCATGTCCGGCATTTCTTCGAGGAGGCCGGTCACCGCAAGGTGCACGCAGTCGGTGGGAGTCCCGTTGACGAAGCGAAAGCCGTTGGCCGATTCGCGCACCGAGAGAGGCCGATCGAGGGTCAGCGAGTTCGAGGCGCCGCTGTGGTCGCGCTCGGGCGCGACCACGGTGACGGTAGCCAGGCCGGCGAGCGACTTTGCGAGGATGGCGATGCCCGGGGCGAAGTACCCGTCGTCGTTGCTGAGCAGGATCCGCATCTAGGGGGTTAGCTTATTGATCGACAAGGAGAAAATCCATGGATCGCCGCAGGGCGGATGAGCCCCGGGCTCCCGGCGGATTCTACTCGAAGCGATGCGGACGCGCGGCGGTAACTGCTGGAAACTTGCGCCCAGACTGTTGCCGGGACGTCAGCAACTGTTGGGTTTCACACACGCGGCGGCAAGCCCCGCTGCGCTCGGCGATGCTTGCTGCGGGGACCTTTAACTGGGTTCCAAGCCCCGGGCAAGGTTCATCTGTCCGAAAAAGCCGGCGCGGAAACCTTTTGCGTAGTCGTCTATGCCGACTTGAAGGTACAGGGTCAGTGGATTGCCCTCGGCGCGAGCCGCTTGCCCATCGGCGACGCCGTTGGAGTAGGCCGCCGAGGGCCCATCGTTACCGCCAACTTTGAGTTCTGAAACCGTTCCCATAAAGCCCTCCGCTGGGTGTCGGGGTTAGTGCAGCAAGCCCCGTGCCAAGTGGGCCAATGCCGAGTGGACGACGACCGAACGGACCGGCCCAAATGGCTTAGAGCATCGTTCGAGCTCTTTTCTCCCGCGTTAACGAATACCCTGCCAGAAAGCCTAAGCGGTATTCGTCGAGATCGCCGACCGGGTAGCGGGCATTTTGAGCGCCGCGCGTGCGTGCCTCTCTCCCGTCGACGTACCCCTCGGCAAAAGCCTCGGACCAGCCGTTTTTCTCCGCCAGGTCCTTGAAGTCCTCTTTCGGCGGCAAATGCATGCTTCCTCCCCGTTCGGGCTACCGACCCGAGAGGAGCGAGCAATTTTCAGGCCGAGGCTGCGAGGGATGCGGGTGCGAGGGGTCTGCCGGGTCAGCGCCGCGCAGCGGCGAGCACGCCGCGAACGTCCTCGATCGCCGACAGCGCGCGCTGCAGCTGATCGATGTCCTGCACTTCGACGGTGAAGTACATCGAGGCAACGTCGTTGCGGGTCTGAGTCTTCGCGGCGATCACGTTGGTTTTTTGCCGAACCAGGGCTTCGCTCACGTCGCGCAGCAGTCCTTGCCTGTCGTTCCCGCGGACCACGATGTCGACCGGGTAGGCAGGCCCCGTGCGATCGCCCCACGCGGCTTCGATGATGCGCTCGGGAAAGCGCTCGATCATCCGCGCCAAGCTCGCACACTCGCGGCGGTGAACCGACACGCCGCGCCCTTTCGTGACAAAGCCCGAGATCCGGTCCGGCGGAGCGGGCTTGCAGCAGCGCGCGAGCACCGTCAGCAGGCGGTCCACTCCAACGATTAGAACGCCGCCGCCGGGCCGGATGACGCGTTCAACATGAGACTGCGCTTGCGGTTGTCGATCGCGCCCAGCCGCGCCGCGCGGCGCAGTCTGCAATTGCCGGTGACCGACCTCTTCGCGACCGACGGCCTCGCGGTTGAACCATTGGCGGGCCTTGTTGCGCGCACGCGAACTCTTGATGTAGCCGAGAGCGGGATTGAGCCAATCGCGGCTGGGCCCTCCGATCTTCGCGGTGATGATCTCGACCACGTCCGCGTTTTTCAGCCGCCGGTCCAGGGTCACGATCGCGCCGTTCACCTTGGCGCCGCGGCAGCGATGCCCGATGTCGGAATGGAGCGCGTAGGCAAAGTCGACCGGCGTCGCGCCTTGCGGAAGATCGATGACCTTGCCCTGAGGCGTAAGCACGTACACGGTATCGTCGACGACTGCCTGCTTGGACTGCTGCAGCCAGTCGGAGGCATCGACGATGTCGTCGCGCCACGCGAGCACCTGCCGCAGCCACGCGATTCTCTCGTCCGCGGGGTCGCTCTTGCCGCGCGTGCGGCGTGCTCCCTCCTTGTAGCGCCAGTGCGCGGCCACTCCCACCTCCGCGTCGTGGTGCATCTCGTGCGTGCGAATCTGCACCTCCAGGGCCTTGCCCTCGGGTCCGATCACCGCGGTGTGAAGGGAGCGATAGAGGTTCGGCTTGGGCCGCGAGATGTAGTCGTCGAATTCCCGCGGGATCGGCGCCCAAAGGTTGTGCACCACCCCGAGCGCCGCGTAGCAATCCTTCACCTCCTCCACCAGCACGCGCAGCCCGCTCGCGTCGCGGATCTCCGAGAAATCGAGCGACTTCGTCCGCATCTTGGTGTAAATGCTATAGAGGTGCTTCGGGCGGCCGGTGACCTCCGCCCGGATTCCGGCGCTCGCGAGCTCATCGGCGAGCTCGGCGATCGCCTGCTCTACGAAGCGCTCGCGCTCGCTGCGGCGCTCCTCGAGCATGCCGGCGATGCGCTTGTAGAGGTCGGGCTCCAGATAGCGGAACGAAAGGTCCTCGAGCTCCCATTTGAGCTGCCAGACACCGAGGCGATTGGCGAGCGGCGCGTAGATATCCAAGGTCTCGCGCGCGAGCGTCCGGCGATCCGCCTCCGGGGCGCGTGCGAGCCAGCGCAGCGTCTGGGTGCGGCTCGCGAGCCGCAGCAGCACGACGCGGATATCCCCGACCATGGCGAGGAGCATCTTGCGCAGCACCTCCGCCTGCGAAGCCGAGTCGCTCCTGAGCGCGGCCGTGCGCGTGACGACGCGCAGCTGGTTCAACCGGTCGATCCCCGACACGAGCGAGGCAACCGTCGCGCCGAAGGATTCCTTCAGCTTTTCTTCCGAGTCGGCGAGATAGGCTGGGACGGAGAAAAGCAGGCCGGCGACGAGCGAATCCGTGTCGAGCCGTAGCTGCGCGACGTTGCGGGCGAGCCCCAGCGCGTGCTCGTACGCGGGCTCACCCGTGCCGAGGAGCTTCTCGCCGTAGATGCCTCGGGCGAACTCGAGCGCGCGGGCGAGCGAGCGCCGGTCCTCCTCCGGTGCTCCGGCGGGGAGGAGGCCGTCGCCGATCTCGGCGGGGCTCGGACGCGTAGTGGACACCATGCACGAAGTTTATCGCACGCTATGGCGCGGGTGAGCGCCGTCCGGGATAATCCGGTCTTTTTGGTGTCCGGATGCAAGACGGTATCGCGCGGCATCGCGCCCTGCCCTACGTGCTGCTCCTCATCGCCGCGGCCTCGTTCGGCGGCAACTGGGTGGCCGCCCGCATCGTCAATTTCCAGGTCGCGCCGTTCGCGCTGTCCTTCTGGCGCTGGGCGATCGCCGCGGCGGTTCTCCTTCCTTTCGCCGCGGCGCAGCTGCGCGAGGATGCGCCCGTCATCCGCCGCAACCTCCCCATCCTTACGGTGTTCGGCGCGATCGGCGCGGGCGGCTTCACGCTGCTCGGCTACTGGGGCGTGAGCAACACGACCGCGGTCAACGCAACGCTGCTCAACTCGTCGCTGCCGCTCTTCGTCGTTCCCTTGTCGTGGTTGCTCCTCGGGCTCACCGTAAGCGGCATGCAGCTGCTGGGGATAGTGTTTTCGCTCGCCGGGGTGATCACGATCGTCAGCGCCGGAAATCCGCAAGCGCTCGCCCAGCTCACCCTCAATCCCGGCGACTTTCTGATCCTCGGCGCCGCCTTCCTGTGGGCGGTCTACACTGTGATGCTGAAGTGGCGGCCGCCGCTCGGTGCGCTGTCGTTCCTGTTCATGACGGTCGTGACCGCGGCCGCGATGTCGCTGCCTTTCTACGCCTGGGAGATGGCGACGGGGAAAACGACGATCGTGACCCCGGCGGTCTTTGCGACAATCGGCTATCTCGCGGTCTTTCCGTCGATCGTCGCCTATGTCTGCTGGAACCAGGCCGTCGCGACGGTCGGGCCCAACGTGGCCGGTTTTTTCAACCCCATCATTCCGGTGTTCGGCGTCCTGTTCGCGGTAGTCTTGCTCGGTGAACCGCTCCGCTCTTACCACGTCGCAGGGTTCGCCTTGGTGCTGGCCGGCGTGATCCTCACCTCGACGCGCTAGCATGGGCTTCCTGCGTGAATGGCGCCGCAAGCGGACTCTGAAGAGCACCACGCTCGATGAGGCCTTGTGGGCCCGGGTTGCCGCGAAGCTGTCGTTCCTGCGCGGACTGTCGCAAGCGGATACCGATCGTCTGAAGCAACTGGTGCTTCTCTTCCTCGCGGAAAAGGAGATGCACGGCGCGCACGGCTTGCGCCTTACCGACGAGGCGCGGCTGTCGATCGCGGTGCAGGCCTGCCTGCCGATTCTCAACCTCGGCCTCGACGTCTACGACGGCTGGGTCGGCGTGATCGTCTATCCGGGAGAATTCCGCGTGCGCAAGGAAGAGGTCGACGAGAACGGCGTCGTCCACACCTTCGAAGAGGGGCTGGCGGGCGAGGCCTGGCCCGGCGGACCCGTGATCCTTTCCTGGGAAGACGTGGGCATGGCCGAGCGCGGCTACAATGTCGTCATCCACGAATTCGCGCACAAGATCCACATGGACGGCGGCGGGGACGAGGATTTTCCCGCCGCTCGCGGGGGCATGGACGCGGCGATATGGCGCAAGACCCTGGAGAGCTCCTACGACCGCTTCTGCGCGGAAGTCGACTCCGGCGAGCCGACGTTCATCGATCCCTACGCTGCCGAGCATCCCGCCGAGTTCTTCGCGGTGATGAGCGAGGTGTTCTTCACCGAATCGGCCGTGCTCGCGCGGGATTGGCCGGAGCTGTACGGACAGCTCGCCCTGTTCTACAAGCAGGATCCATCGAAGGAGGCGGGATGAACGGCCGCAACCCAAACGACGACGCATTGCCCCGGCCCGCGCACTGGAGATTCTGGGGAACGGTTCTCTGGGGGATCGTGATCGCGGTTATTTTTACGGCGCTGCAGGTCGTCGTTTTTCTCGTGTTTGTGGTCATGCGAAACCAACGGCTTTCCGAATCCGATTTTGCGCTGGCGCTCGAGTCGGCCGCCGACGACGGAACCATCATATCCGTGGCGACGTTCGCGACGACGGTGGTTTGCTGCGCCCTCATCGCCGGAATAATCAAGCTCAAGAAGGATTCCATTCTGAAGGACTATCTCGCGATTCGGCCGGTCGCGCGCGGAACGATGCTGAGATGGCTCGCCCTGCTCGCCTGCTTCGCCGTCCTGTCCGATCTGATCACGACTCTGCTCGGGCGCCCCGTCGTCCCGAGCTTCATGTCATCGGCGTACGCCACGGCAAATCCGATCTGGTTGATCTGGGTCGCTCTCATCGTCGCCGCTCCCCTGTTCGAAGAAACCTTCTTCCGCGGCTTCCTCTTCAGGGGCTTCGAATCGAGCTTCCTGGGGCCGGTGGGCGCCGTCCTGGTCACCTCCGCTCTGTGGGCGACGATCCACATCCAATACGACCTGCTCGACATCCTGGCGATCTTCTGCATGGGCTTGTTGCTCGGCGCGGCGCGGGCATACACTGGATCCCTGCTGGTGCCGCTCGCAATGCATTCGGCGGGCAATCTCCTCGCGACCGTCGAGGCGGCGCTGGCCGGCCCTTGAACAACAATCACCTTTACCAAAGGAGGCTGTCATGACCGCACTGTCGACGCTGTGGCTTCCCATCCTCGTTTCGACCGTCATAGTCTTCGTCGCGAGCATGGTGGTTCACATGTTCCTGCCGTGGCACCGCAACGACTATCCCAAGATGCCCAACCAGGACAAGGCGATGGACGCGTTGCGTCCGCTCGCGATTCCGCCGGGAGACTACATGGTGCCGCACTGCTCGGGCCAAGGCGAGAGGCGCTCGCCCGAGTTCGCCGAAAAGATGAAGAAAGGGCCGGTGATGATCGTCACCGTGAGGCCCAACGGGATGCCCGGGATGGGGGCGTACTTGGTGCAATGGCTCATCTTCTGCGCGGTGGTCGGATTTTTCGCCGCATACGTCGCGTCCCGCGCGCTGCCCCCCGGCACGGCCTACCTCCGCGTCTTCCAGCTGGTCGGCGCCGCCGCGTTCATGGGCTACGCCGCCGCGCTCTGGCCGATGTCGATCTGGTACGGCCGCTCGTGGACCACGACCTTCAAGTCGACCGTCGACGGCCTGGCCTATGCGCTGCTGACCGCAGGGGCCTTCGGCTGGCTGTGGCCGCGGTAGACGTACTACTACGAGACCGCACTAGGCAAGGTTTTTGACAACCTTGCAAGGTCTGGGAACCTTACACGGTCTGTATATATAGTGTTAGACGGCACGACAATGGATCTCAACGATCTGCGGTGTTCCTTCTGTGGTAGCAGTATCGACAAGGATACCGGCACGCTGGGAGCCGATGTCGGCATTTGTCATGGGTGCGTCAAACGAGCTGCAGATCATCTAGCTACTGGTTCGCTTGTTGCAGATCAAACGGCGAACGAGGAACGGCTCAGCGAGTACTGTTGCAGTTTTTGCGCTACGAGAGAAGCCAATGCTGGCCTCCTGTTCACGGCGAGGCGTCACTTCGTGTGCGAGAACTGTATCAACCTCATACGCCGTGAGGTCATCGGGAGTACAGAACCCCAAGCGAGGACCTCGATGACAGGCGTCTATCTTCTGTGAGTCGCAAGCAGGGAGCGACCGTGCCGTCTAACAGCGCGCCCCACCGCGACGGGCGAGAAGCGTCGCACTTCGGTCAATCACCTTCCGCGCCCGCGCGTGGGCGCGAACGTTATGCGCCATAGGATGCGGGTACGCAAAACCTACCTTCGACCTATTGCGGACATTGAACCTTGTCGGAAAACTCTCGGCAAATGGACAAATCCAAAGAACGCCAGGTGCACATCATCCCGCAGGTGATGCTGTTCATGGCCACAATTGCGGCGCTGCTCTTGCTGGCCAACGATGCACGCGGCGAGTCACCGCAATCCGCGCCGAAAGTCGGCGAGGAATACAAAATCAGTAGGAGATACGAGACCTCGCAGCAGACCAGTGACGGCTCCTCAGGAAGCTCACGTGGTCAAGATACCATTCTCGAGCGCGTGATCGGAGTGCGCGAAGGCGGTTTGGAGCTGGAATACGATCTTCCGAAAGACGCCACAGCAGAGGATAGAGCTCGCAGTTGGCAGTTTCCGGTGCGTGTTTTCAGGCCGACAAACGGATCGATGCAGTTGCTCAACCGCCCCGAACTAGAAGCGCGTGTTGAGGCTTGGCTTAAGGCAGCCGGATGGACTCGCGCCGTTTGCGGACGATGGATTTTCACATGGAATGCGTTTCGCATCGAATGCGATCCGCAGTCGGTCATCAAGACGGTTGAAGCTTTCGATCTGAGATCCGCTGATCTCCGCGAGGGAGCCCCTTACCAGGAAACCGAGGCTCGAGGCCCCGGAACGTTAACGAGGAAAGCAGCCGGACCAAACGGTGCGACGTTCGCTGTCGTAATGGAGATCGATCCTGACGCAGTTCGTCGCGCTCGCGCCGATTCCGACGTTGCTGTCGGGGAGATAATGCGGAAGCCAGTGACGCTGGACGCGGCACTTCGCGAGCGGGCGAAGGAAAGTGTTTCCGGGACGATCTCGGTTACTTTCGACACGGATTCCGCTGGGAATGTACGGTGGCGAACCAAAGTAACCAAAGTGGAGACCAAAGTGCCGGACGGCAGGTCTGAGAGTCAGACAGTTACAGAGACGGTCGAACGACACCCTGTTTCAGAGCTCTCCACTCTTCGGTAAATAATGCGGTATCAGTGTCCGCGTTTGGCCGACTACGGTCCGTTGCACTTAACGTCAATCATGCCGCATAACATGCCATTCGATCCGGACCTTCGCAAGCGTGCTTCGCCCACTTGCTCGGCCGCTCAATGGCGGCGTTAGGCGCTGGAAACCGAATCCAAGAGGATTTCTACGGATGAAGATTTCCAAGACAGTGGCTACAAGTTGCGTGTTGGTCGTGCTATCGGTGGCGTCGACCGGATGCGCGACGTTCAGCACGATATCGGAGGCCACGCCAGGAAGCCCGAAGGTATTTAGTGGTACGCGTCTTGATATCAATGCCATCAGAGGCAACGAGATCGGGAACAGACAGTTTAAGGTTGCTCCACCGCCCTACCCGATAGTCGACGTTCCATTCAGTCTCTTCTTCGACACCTTGATTTTTCCTTTGACGTTTGCAGTAGCTACCTATGAGTTCATATTCGAATAATGGACTATTGTTCGTAAACAGCGCCTAACCGCCGTTAGAGCGCAGGACTCCAACATGGGAATTACGACGTACAAAGCTTGGCGTCAGGAGACGGAAAGAGTTTTCGCAAAGGCGAAACTCGTAGAGAAATCCGTCGAGTCACACAAATCGCCAAGCGGTAACTACACCCTAGATACGAGTGTGTACTCGACGGGTCCGCACACGTGGCAATACTCTCGCGGAGTAGTGCGGAGGGTGTCCGATAGATCGATCTTGGCAGACGTCAAACGTAACTACGGACAGTTTTGGCACGCGTGGGTCGATCATCCGAATGGACGAGAGTATCTTTTGTGTGGCGAAGACTATCAGGGCTATTCCGTCATCGATTTGTCGACTGGGAACCAAGCAGTCTATTTCCCGGACGCGGGTTTCAATGGTGGGGGATTCTGTTGGGCTGCTGTGCATCCCTCGCCCGACGGTCGCACCCTTGCTGTCGACGGGTGCTATTGGGGAGGGCCGTACGATATTGTGTTTTTTGATTTTTCTGATCCCATGAAAATTCCTCTTCCGGAGCTCTCACGCTTTGAGAGTCTGTCCGACACACTGGGTTGGAAAGACAAGCAAACGTTCGAATTTACGCTGCTCAATGACGCGGACGAAAAGCACACGACTTGTTGGGAGCGGCAAGATGAGCCGGGTGCGCCCTAACCCCGCGTTCGAGAGCGGACCACCTTCGGCGGCCGCTCAAAGCGAACGCTAGGCCGCATACGAAATACGGATCGGGTTCGTGCCTCGTTACGTCGCGCTCCTCAGGGGTGTGAGCCCGATGAATGCAAAGATGGCGGAGCTGAAGCGCTGTTTCGAGACCGCCGGCTTCACGGACGTCAGGACAGTGCTTTCGAGCGGAAATGTCGCGTTCGGGGCGCGCGCCAAATCCGATACCGCGCTCGCGCGCGAGATCGAAGCCGCAATGGCGAAGCGACTCGGCCGTACGTTCTACACGATCGTCCGTCCGGCGAGCGTGCTGCGGGAGCTCCTCGAGTCCGATCCCTACGCTGCTTTCCGACTGCCGGCGAACGCAAAACGGATCGTCACGTTCCTGCGCGAACCCCACAAGGCAAAGCTCTCTCTCCCGATCAAGACCGATGGCGTACAGATTCTCGCGATGAATGGACGCGAGGTCTTCACCGTTTACGTCCCAAACCCGCGGGGACCCGTGTTCATGGCGCTGATCGAGAAGGTGTTCGGCGTGAACGTAACCACTCGCACCTGGGATACGGTAAGGAGATGCTCTACCGCATGAGCACGCCGATCACGGACGTCGTTACGGGGTAGCGTAGGCGAATCCGATGCCGATCGTGTTCTGCCTGAAGTTGTAGTCGATCAGGCTCTCGCCGTAGCCCGAAGTCGCCTGGATGTAGACCCGCGCGGGCCCGAACAGCTTTCTGCTCGTCCAATCGACCTGGACGAACCCGCGGCCGGTGCTGAACGAGCGCCGCAAAAGGGCGGAAATCGACTTGTCGTTCGCGAACTGCCAGCGCAAACGCACGTCGCCGTGGCCGAAGTAATGCAGGATGTCCGGGTTGTCATCCTTGTCCGAGCTCTCGGGAACCCGCCACCAGACGCGCCCCAGCATCGAGAACGGACCCCATTCCCAGCCGCCCTCGCCGTACAAACGGTTCCAACTGCGCGATTGCGGCAAGGCGCGGCCGTTCGACTGGTGCACTGCCCCGAGGTTGAGCAGCTTCCAGCCGTCTTCCTGATTGCCGGTGCTGAAGGTGAGGATCGCCTCCGGCTCGTAGTCGGTCTCGCGGAACGGGCGAGACAGGCGCGGGTTGTAGACCTGCCAGAAGGACTGCTGCGTATACGCGAACCAGAGGCGCACGTTGGCGAGTCCGAGAAACTTGTGGGCGAAGTCGTGCCGCGACACCAGCTCGGACTTGAAGCTGAGCTGAAACGACAGCTCGTCGTCGTTCCACGGGATCGGCTCCGGGACCGTGCGGCCGGGAGCCGGGCTGGACGGCTGGGTGTTGGCGTGGTTCGTCCACTTGCCGAACAAGATATAGGTGGGGCGATGCGGCTGGACGTCGTCGATGCTGATGCTCTTGTCGCCCGGTCCGAGCTTCCACAGCCGTTCGAGGTAGCTCGGTCGTGGACCGAGCTCCGCACGGTCGACACCGTCGAAGCAGGCAAGCCGCTCCTTGTCGTCCTGGATGTCCCGGCACTTCGCGTAGTCGGCTTCCGCCGCGAGCAAGGGCGTCCAAGCGAGCATCGCGAGCGCCGCTACGCCGCCGACGCGGATCGACGCAATCATCACGCCTCGAGCAGAAAATCCCGGACGATCGCGATCTGGTCCGCGTGGATCAGCGTCGGCGCGTGCCCGACACCGGCGATTTCCACGACCCGAGCGCGCGGGCCGCGCGCCGCCATCTGCGCCGCCGTGTCGCGCGTGAGCAGGTCGGACCGCTCGCCGCGCAGGACGAGCGTCGGGCAGCGCACGCCATCGTAGAACTTCCAGAGCTCGACGTCCCGGCGGGGCAGATCGGCGGTGAACGGCACGGCTATCGCCGGATCGTAGTGCATGCGCAGCGACCCGTCCGCATTCCTGCGCACGACATGCTCGGTGAGGAAGCGCCATTCGGAGTCGGTGTGCGGGCCGAAGGTGGCGCTGGTCGAGCGGACGAAAGCTTCGGCTGCCTCGATCGTCGGGAGCGGCGGCCATTTGCCTACGTACTCGGCGATGCGCTGCAGCGCGGCGACCGTCAGCACCGGTCCAACATCGTTCAGCACCAGGCGCTTGACCGGCGAGCTCGGAAGTCCCGCGAGCGCCATCCCGATGAGTCCGCCGAGCGAGGTGCCCACCCAGTGCACCCACTCCAGCTCGAGTCGCGCGATCAGCGCCAGCATGTCCCTGGCGTACGTCGGCACGGCGTACCTCATCGGGTTCTTCAGCCAATCCGAGTCGCCGCGCCCTGCGACGTCCGGGCAGATCACCCGATAGCCGCGGCGCGCGATCTCCTGCGCCAGAAAGTCGAAATCGCGGGCGCAGCGAGTGAGGCCGTGAGCGCAGACGACGATCTTGCTGCTGTGCTCGTCACCCCAATCGAGATACGCCATGTAGCGCGGCTTGATCCAGCGCCAGCGCGAGCACCGGACCTTCCCGCGGCGAAAGGGCTCGCTCATTTCGCCGGACGCAGCCAGCAGCGCCGCAGCACCTCAGGAATCCAGCGCGCGCCTTCACCGAAGGACTCGAACCCTAGCGCGCCGTCCCGCGGGCTCAGCACCTTGTGCAGCTTTTCCGAACGCAGGTTGGCCGCGCGAACCGGATAGCCGTATTCAGCGAAGCGCCGGCGCTCCACTGCGGTCTCCTCGGGAGGGCTCTCCCGGAACCAGACCCATTCCCGGGAGAATTCCAGCGCGAGCCGGTCGAGGTCCAGCAGCTCGTCCGCTGCGATCGGCTCGCGGGGCGCGAGCGCCCCATAGGCCGCGTCGTCCGGGGAAACGCGCCAGCGCTCGGCCCATTCGGCGTCGATACCGTCCGAAGCAGAGAGCTCGCAAGCCCCCGCCGAGCCCGCGATGTGGAAAAAGGCGTGCTCCTCGGCGGCGATCACGTACCCGTGCCAGGAATCGCGCCAGCGCGCGCACGTCACCGCGATCCCTAGCCCGCCGTCCGGCCCGGCGCGCACGTCCTGCAGAACCGAGCCGCTTGGCGTGTGCGACTGCGCCGCCTGCTCGGCGAGCACGCCGTTGCGAATGATCGCGCGCCCGCTCCGCCCCAGGAGGGGTTCGCTCCACTCCACTTCAACGGTCAGATCGGGAAAGGCCTGAGAAACCGAAACGAAAGGCGGGAAGGGAATGCCCCCGTGAAGCTTGAATTCGTACTCCAGACGCTCGTCGGAGTGCAGCTCGCGGTACGAAGCGCTTTCCTCCTCGTCGAGCAGGCGATTGACCTGGCGGCGGTACTCCCGCAGAAGTTGCGGGTCGCCGCGTACCGTGATCGTCGCAACGAGATTCAAGGCGGCTCTCCGCCCCGGAGTATAGCCGCTCAGGACTCGTGCCAATAGCGACGCGCTCGCTCGCGTTGCAGTTCGACCCTCGTGTTCCCCGGCGCGAAGCGCATCTCGATCGCTCCGGCCGTGTCGGTGCGAAAGAGCGCGCTGCCCGCCACTCGGTAGCGCTCGAGTACGTCCTCGCGCGGATGGCCGAAGCGGTTGCGGTAGCCGACGGTGAACACCGCGTAGCGCGGCGCCACTTTCTCCACGAACTCGGGGCTGGACGAGGTCGCGCTGCCGTGGTGAGGCACAAGCAGCGCATCCGTCGACAGGAGCTGCGGCGCGCGGCTCACGAGCTCGCGCTCGGCGGCGCGCTCGATGTCCCCTGTGAGCAGCACCCGGCCTGCGGGGGCCGCGATCCTCAGAACGCAGCTTCGATTGTTCGTTCTCCCTTCGCGCGTCTCGGCGAGCGGATGGATGAATTCGAACGAGACCCCGTCCCACTCCCATCCGCGTCCCGCGACGCAGCGCTCGCTGGAGGCACCGGCTGAAAGGAGCGAGTGGCCCGCGGAAAGCGAAGACCACAGGACGCCGACCGGCGTTCCCTCGAGCACCGAGCCCGCGCCGCCCGAATGGTCGCGGTCGTCGTGGGAAACGACCAGGGCGTCGAGCCGCGCTATGCCCTCGCCGCGGAGGTAGGGAAGGACGACCCGGCTGCCGCTGTCCGCAAAAGCGTTGAATGCCGGACCCGCGTCGTAGAGCAGCGCATGCTTTTCGGTGCGCGCGAGCACCGAAAGCCCCTGCCCCACGTCGAGCACCGTTATCCACAGCTCGCCCGCCGCGGGCGCGCGCGGAAGCACGGCAAACAGCGGCGCGGCGAGCGCCGCGCCCAGCCAGCGCGCTGGGAAGCCGCGCGGAAGGAGCAGCCAGGCGATGCCGAGCAGCGCAAGTGGAACAGTCCAGGGCACGGGCGCGTGCTGCTGCCACATCGCGCTCGGAAGCGCCGCTAGCCAGCCGAGCGCCGCCATCAGGGCCTCGAGCATTGTGTGCCCCAGGGCGAGCGGCCAATCGAAGGGGAGCACCGCGCCGAGCAGAGCGAGCGGCGTGACGACGAAGCTCACGAGCGGTATCGCGACTGCGTTGGCGAGCGGCGAGACGATCGACACCTGCTGGAACAATACGAGCATCAAGGGCGCGAGGCCGACCGTCACCGCCCACTGCACCCTGCCCCACTGCACCAGCCAGTGAGGCTTCACCGTGAGGCCGGCGCTCACGTGGAAAATCACGGCGACGGCGGCAAACGAAAGCCAGAATCCAGGCGACAGGACCGCCCAGGGATCGAGGACGAGCACCGCGAGCAGCGCCGCCGCAAGCACCCGTGAGGCGCTGGTCGCCCGGTCGAGCCAGAGCGCTACGGCGACCACGCCGACCATGTAGAGCGTGCGCTGCGCGGGAACGGCGAATCCGGAAATGAGGCAATAGGCAAAAGCGGCGAGAAAGCCCGCGAGCGCGGCCGCCTTCTGAGCGGGCAGCGCGAGCGCGAGCCGCTCGCTGCGCCGCCAGCACCACGACACGAGCGCCGCGAACAGACCCGCGACCATGGTCACGTGCAGGCCGGAGATGCTCATCAGGTGGCTCACGCCGGTGCGCGCAAACAGCTGCCACTGCCCGGGATCGATCGCGCGCTGGTCACCGATCGCGAGCGCGATGAGGACGCCTGCGTAGGGATGCTCCGGCAGCGCGCGCTGTATCCTTTTCCGCACCGACTCGCGAAACCGGTCGACCAGGTAGGGCGCGCGGGGAACGAGGGTGTCGAGGCGCTCGGCAGGCTCGCCCTCGCCGCGGGGTCCACGCGCTCTCACGTAGCCGGTCGCGCGGATCCCGCGCTCGAGCAGCCAGGCCTCGTAGTCGAAGCCGTGCGGGTTGACGCTGCCGTGGGGCCGCCGCAGCCGCGCCGCGAAGCGCCAGCGCTCGCCGGCGCGGACCGGGAGCACGCCGCCCAGATCCTCCGATGCAAATCCTCCGTACGAGGAAAGCGAGACGCGCCGCGGCACTCCGGTCTCGGGGGATTCGACGTCGAAGTCGAAGCGCACGCCGCGCTCGAAAGGCTGCGGGAGACCGGCGACGACCCCGGACACCACGACATCGCGGCCCTCAAGCTCCGGGTCGAGGCGGTCGGCGAGCCGCCCGTGCGCGAGCGCCGCAGCCCAGGCGAAGCCCAGTGCGGCGAATGCGACGAATCTCGCGCCAGCGGCGAAAAAGCGTGGAGCGCGCCGGATGAGCGCGGGCCCGACCAACAGGCACACCAGCGCGAGCGCCCCGAACCCCGGCAACTCGGCCTGCTGCTGAAGCAGGCACACGCCGAGCGCAAAGCCGAGCGCGGCGAGTCTCACGAAGCGCGGATCCGAAACCCCATCCGCACTGTAACGGGCAAAGACTTCAGACGTTGATAGCTTGTCGCGCTTCGCTCAGGCCGATGCGTTCAGGATTCCGTCCTGCAGGCGCATGACCCGATGCGCCCGCGCGGCGAGCGACGGCTCGTGGGTCACGATCACGAGGCTCGTCCCATGGGCCCGGTTGAGCTCGAGCATGAGCTCGAAAACGCTCTCGGCGGTCTTGCGGTCGAGGTTTCCGGTCGGTTCGTCGGCGAGCACGCACGCGGGCTTGGTGACGAGCGCGCGGGCGAGCGCGGCGCGCTGGCGCTCTCCCCCGGAGAGCTCCCCCGGCGTATGGCTGACGCGCTCCGCGAGACCCACCTCTCTGAGCATGGCAGCCGCAGCGGCCCGCGCTTCGGAGGGCTCCTCGCGGCGTATCAGCAGCGGCATCGCGACGTTTTCTAGCGCGGTGAATTCCATCAGCAGGTGATGGAATTGATAGACGAAGCCGAGCGAGCGGTTGCGCATCTGTCCGCGCTCCGCATCCGAAAGGCCCTGCATCGGCCGCCCCATGACGCTCACCTTGCCCGAGGTCGGCTCGTCCAGGCCTCCGAGCAGATGCAGCAGCGTGCTCTTGCCCGAGCCCGAAGCGCCGACGACCGTGACGATCTCGCCCTGACCGACCTCCAACCGCACGCCCCGCAGAACATGCACCGCATCCGCGCCTTCGCGGAAAGTCTTGTGCAGATCCTGGCAGGCGAGAACTTCACTCATATCGCAGCGCCTCGGCGGGATTGACGCGAGCCGCGCGCCAGCTCGGATAGAGCGTGGCGATCAGCGACAGCAGCAGCGACACGAAGGCGATCGCCACGACATCGCCGATCTGGAGATCGGAAGGCAGCTCGGTGATGTAGTACACCTCCTGCGACAGGAATTTGAAGTTGAGCATTCGCTCGAGGAAGGGCACCACCACATCGACGTTGAGCGCGAGGGCGATACCCCCGATCACTCCGAGCAGGGTACCGATCACGCCTATCAGGGCGCCTTGCACGACGAAGATCTTCATGATTCCGCCAGGGCTCGCGCCGAGCGTGCGCAGTATGGCGATGTCGGGCTGCTTGTCCGTGACCGCCATCACCAGCGTCGACACTATGTTGAACGCCGCCACGGCGACGATGAGCAGCAGGATGATGAACATCATGGTCTTCTCGATCTGCACCGCGCGGAAGTAGTTGGCGTGGCTGCGGGTCCAGTCCGAGACGAACACGTCGCCGCGCAGGCGAGTGATCAAGTCGCGGGCGACCTCGCGCGAAAGGAACAGGTCGCGGAGCTTGAGCCGGACGCCCGATGCGGCATCGCCCATGCTGTAGAGCTTCTGCGCGTCCTCGAGGCGTATGAGCGCGAGGCTAGAGTCGTACTCGAACATGCCGATCTCGAAAACGCCCTCGACGGTGAATTGCTTCAGGCGCGGCAGTATCCCCGCCGGTGTGACCAGTCCCTGCGGCGCGATGAGCGTGACCTTGTCCCCGACCCTTGCGCCCAGGGCCCGGGCGAGCTCTGTTCCGATCACGATACCGAATTCGCCGGGCATGAGGGACTCGAGCTTCCCCGCGACCATGTGCAGGCCGATCTCGGCAACCTTCTGCTCCAGCTCCGGCACGACGCCCCGCACCACCACGCCCCGGACAGCTGCGCCGAGCATCAGCATTCCCTGGGCGTTGATGAACGGCGCGGCCGCGGTCACCTGAGGGTGCGCCGCCGCTTCGCGCGCCACCGCCGGCCAGTTGTCCAGCCGATTTTCCGCTCCGGTGATCTGGACGTGCGAGACCACGCCAAGAATGCGCGCCCTGACCTCCTTCTGGAACCCGTTCATCACCGAGAGCACCACGATCAGGGCCGCGACCCCAAGCGCGATGCCGAGCATCGACGTGAGAGAGATGAACGAGATGAAATGATTGCGGCGCTTCGCGCGGGTGTAGCGCAGGCCGACGAGTAGCTCGTATTGCACGCGCGCCAGTGTGCCACAACCGGTGATAAACTCGAAATCGGATGCACTGTTCCTTGTTCATTCCGGATTTTTTCTCCGCAGAGAGTGTCACGCTTGCAAATCGCCCGGCGGCCGCCGAGACGCTGGTCGCGAGAGGGCGCCGCAAGCGCATGCCGTCGATTTCGTCCGAGGCGTGGTTGTTCGGGCGTTTCGGAGCGGCGAGACAGATCGACTGGCCAGTCGCCCCCTATACCCTGCTCGCGGACGGCGGAACGCCCGAGGGTCACTTCTGGATGCGCGCCGATCCCGTCCATCTCAGCATCGGCCGCGACAGCCTGAGCTTCGACGGCCTTGCGCTCGGCGTTTCGCGCTCCGAGGCGGACGCGCTCGTCGAGACGCTCAACCGCCATTTCGGCGAGACGCTGGTTTTTCACCCGGTGCTCCCCGAGCGCTGGTATATCAGGCTGCAGAAGGCGCCGGCGGTGCAGACCACACCGCCTTTTGCGGCGCGCGGGCGCGCGATCGACGGAATCCTTCCTTCGGGGACGGATGCGATGCGTTTTCACGCCCTGATGAACGAAGCGCAGATGCTCCTTCACGAACACCCGGTGAACACCGAGCGCGAGGCGCGTGGGGCGCCGACCGTCAACAGCGTTTGGTTCTGGGGCGGGGGTACTCTAGCCGCAGTGAGAGCCCGGCCTTTCTCGATCGTCTTCGCCGGAGATCCCCTCGCGCGAGGGCTGGCGATCGCGGCGGGCGTGCCCGAGCGGCAGCTGCCCGCGAACGCCGAGACTATGCTTTCCGCCTCGCCTCGGGAAGGCATGGCGCTGGCTGTCCTCGACTCGCAGTTGCGCGCGGCGCTCGAGCGCGACTGGTTAGCGCCGCTTCTCGCCGCGCTCGAGGGCGGGCGGATCGGCATGCTGAGCCTCTACCTCGCAGGACGCGATTTCCTGCTCGAAGCCGAGACCGTGCGAAGCGACCTCCGGTATTTCTGGCGCGCGAGAAAACGCCTGGAGAGCTACCTCGCATGAGCGACGCCACCCGCATAGTGACGCGGCCGGTGTCCCCGCGCACGCACGACGAGCTCATCCGCGAAGGCCTGCACCCGGTGTTCGCGCGCGTCTGCGCCGCGCGCGGGATCAGCCGCCGCGGCGAGCTCGAGGACAGCTTCTCCGGGCTGATCGCTCCTTCAGAGCTGATGAACGCGGAGCGCGCCGGCGCGCTGCTCGCCGACGCCATCGCCGCCGGCAGGCGCATGTTGATCGTCGCCGATTACGACTGCGACGGGGCGACCGCCTGCGCAGTCGGCGTGCGCGCGCTTTCCGCGTTCGGCGCGAGCGTCGGTTATCTCGTTCCCAACCGCTTCGAGCACGGCTACGGCCTCACGCCGGAGATCGTCGCGCTCGCCGCGCGCTCGAAACCCGATCTTCTGATAACCGTGGACAACGGCATCGCCAGCGTGGAGGGTGTCGAGGCCGCGCGCGAGCTCGGGATGGAGGTCCTGATCACCGATCACCATCTTCCGGGCGCCGAGCTGCCGCGCGCCGCGGTGATCGTGAACCCCAACCAGCCGGGCTGCGCTTTTCCGAGCAAGAGCCTCGCAGGAGTGGGCGTGATGTTCTACGTGATGCTCGCGCTGCGCGCCGAGCTGCGCAGGCGCGGCGCCTTCGCCGCGAAGGAGGAACCGAGGCTCTCCGACCTGCTCGACTTGGTCGCGCTCGGCACCGTCGCCGACGTCGTGCCGCTCGATTTCAACAACCGGGTGCTGGTGACCCAAGGGCTCAAACGCATTCGCGCCGGAAGGATGCAAGAGGGTATACGCGCGCTCCTCGCCGTCGCCGGCAGGGAGCCCATGCGGGCGAGCAGCTTCGACCTCGGCTTCCTCCTCGGGCCCAGGCTGAACGCGGCCGGGCGCCTGTCGGACATGAGCCTAGGGATCGAATGCCTGGTGACCGACGACCGCGGGCGCGCCCTGGAGATCGCGAAACGGCTCGACGACCTGAACCGCGAGCGGCGAGCGATCGAGTCGGAAATGCAGACACAGGCCGAGGAAGCCCTGGCCAAAGTCTCTGTGGGCGAGAGCTGCAGCGTGAGCCTCTACGATCCCTCCTGGCACCAGGGAGTGGTCGGCATCGTTGCGGGCAGGGTCAAGGATCGCTACCACCGTCCCACTTTCGCTTTCGCGCCTTCCAGTCCGGGCGAGATCCGCGGGTCCGGACGCTCGATCACGGGGCTGCACCTGCGCGACGCGCTCGACCTTCTCGCCAAGCGCGAGCCGGGACTGCTGCTGCGCTTCGGCGGGCACGCTGCCGCCGCGGGACTTACCCTGAAGGCCGCCGACTTCGACCGCTTCGCGCGGGGCTTCGAGGCCGTAGCGGGCGAGCTGCTTTCGCCGGCTCAGCTCGCCCGCTCGATCGAGACCGACGGCTCGCTCGAGCCCGCGTATCTCGATCTCGGGCTCGCGCGGCTCATCGACTGCCAGGTTTGGGGGCAGGGATTCCCTCAGCCCCTGTTCTGCGACGATTTCGAGGTGCTGGGCCAGCGCGTCGTCGGCGAGAAGCACCTGAAGCTCAAGCTCGCGCGAGCGGGCCGGACCCTCGAAGCGATGCGCTTCAACGCGCTCGATCCCCTTCCGCAGCAGGTACGCGCGGCCTACCGGCTCTCGGTGGAAGAATTCAGGGGAGCGCAGAATCTGCAGCTCGTCATCGAGCATTGGGAGGCGGCATGAGCAGGGAGGCGGCACCATGAAGAGCTACGCGAGGATCCGCATCGCCTGGCCCAAGGGCGCCGTAAGCGCGACGCTGCGGGAGACGCCCACGGCACGCGCGCTCGTCGCCTCGCTGCCCGTGAAGGCCAAGGCGCAGATCTGGGGCGAGGAGGTCTACTTCGAGATTCCGGTCGCCGCCGAGCTCGAGGCTGACGCGAAGCAGGTCGTTCCGCCCGGGACGGTGTGCTTCTGGACCGAGGGCAATTCGCTCGCCCTGCCCTGGGGCCGGACGCCGGTCTCCGAAGGCGACGAGCCGCGCCTGGTGACCCGCTGCAACGTGCTCGGCGCGATCGACGGCGATCCGCGCCGGCTCGCCTCGGTTCGCGGCGGCGACGACATCACCGTATCGCTGGAGTGAGCATGGAACGAAAACGTGTCAACTCGAGCAAGATCCGCGCGGTCGGCTACGACCCGAAGACGCAGCTCATGGAGGTCGAGTTCAGCCACGGGAAAATCCTCCAGTACCGCGGCGTGTCGCAGGAGGTCCACCGGCAGTTCATGGCCGCGCCGTCGCCGACCAGCTTTTTCGAGGACAAGATCGACGAAAGCTTTCCCTCGGCTCGCATCCGCTAGGCCGCCTGCCCTATAATCGCTGGCCATGGAAGCCGAACGCATAAACCAGCTTTCCTCCACGCTTACCGGCCTCGACAAGAGGTCGGCGGAGCTGCGGAGGTATCTTTGACTTCGAAGGCAAGCAGGCGCGACTCACCGAAGTAGCCCGGGAGCTCGAAAAGCCCGACGTCTGGTCCGACTCCAAGCGCGCCCAGGAGCTGGGCCGCGAGAAAAAGCAGCTCGACAATCTCGTCGGCGTCCTCACCGATCTGAACGGCAAGCTGCGCGACGCGGCGGAGCTGTTCGCGCTCGCGCGCTCGGAAAACGACGCCGCGACGCTCGCGGCTATCGAGGCGGACGTCGCCCGGGCCGAGAAAATCGTCGCCGAGCTCGAATTCCGCCGGATGTTCTCGGATCCGCTCGATCCCAACAACTGCTTCATGGACATCCAGTCCGGGTCGGGCGGCACCGAGGCTCAGGACTGGGCGCAGATGCTCGAGCGCATGTACGCGAAATACTGCGACCGCAAGGGCTACCGCGTCGACGTGCTCGAAGAGTCGCCCGGCGAGGTCGCCGGCATCAAGAGCGCGACCTTCAAGATCAGCGGCAGCTACGCCTACGGGCACCTGCGCACCGAGAGCGGAGTTCATCGACTGGTGCGCAAGTCTCCGTTCGATTCGAACGCGCGCCGGCACACTTCGTTCGCGAGCGTGTTCGTGTATCCGGAAGTCGACGAGAACATCGAGGTCGAAATCAATCCGGCGGATCTGCGCATCGACACTTACCGCGCGTCGGGCGCGGGCGGCCAGCACGTGAACAAGACCGATTCGGCCGTGCGCATCACGCATTTGCCCACGGGCATCGTGGTACAGTGCCAGAATGACCGCTCGCAGCACCGCAACCGTGCGGAAGCCATGGCGCTCCTGAAATCGCGGCTGTACGAGCTGGAGCTGCGCAAGCGCCAGGCCGAGCGCGACAAGCTCGCCTCCACCAAGACCGACATCGAGTGGGGCCACCAGATCCGTTCCTACGTGCTCGACCAGTCGCGCATCAAGGACCTGCGCACCGGCGTCGAGAAGGGTGACACGCAGCGCGTGCTCGACGGCGATCTGGACGAATTCATCAGCGCGAGCCTCAAGCAGGGCGTGTAATGGGCCATCCGCCCGAAAGTCAGGACGAGAACCAAATCATCGCCGAGCGGCGCGCGAGGCTCGCCGAGCTGCGCAGGCGCGGCGCCGCCTTCCCGAACGACTTTCGCCGCGAGCATCTCGCGGCCGACCTGCACCAGAACTGGGGCGGGAAGTCCAACGACCAGATCGAGCCTAAGCGGGTCGAAGCCTCCGTCGCCGGTCGCGTGATGCTCAAGCGCGTCATGGGCAAGGCGAGCTTCGCCACAATCCAGGACATGAGCGGGCGCCTCCAGCTCTACGTTACGCGCGACGCGGTGGGAGAGGCGGAGTACGAGGCCTTCAAGCACATCGACCTCGGCGACATCGTCGGCGCCAAAGGAGCCCTGTTCAAGACCAAGACCGGCGAGTTGTCCGTGAAAGTCGCCGAGCTGCGGGTGCTGGTGAAGTCTCTCAGGCCCCTGCCCGAAAAATTCCACGGGCTCGCCGACCAGGAGCAGAAATACCGCCAGCGCTACGTCGACCTCATCATGAGCGAGGAAACGCGGAGCGTATTCCGTACGCGCGGCCGCATCGTGCAGGCGGTGCGCGAGTTCATGACGGCGAGAGGGTTCCTGGAGGTCGAGACGCCGATGATGCAGCCGATCCCCGGCGGCGCCAACGCGCGCCCGTTCAAGACGCATCACAACGCGCTCGACATGGAGCTGTTCCTGCGCGTCGCGCCCGAGCTCTATCTCAAGCGCCTCGTCGTCGGCGGGTTCGAGAAGGTGTTTGAGATCAACCGCAACTTCAGGAACGAGGGGATCTCGACCCGGCACAACCCCGAGTTCACCATGCTCGAGTTCTACGAGGCCTACCGCGACTATCGCTACCTCATGGACTTCACCGAGGAGATGCTGCGCTCGTTGGCGAAGACGGTGCTCGAAACGACGACGCTGCGCTACGGCGAGCATTCGATTGAGCTGGAAAAACCGTTCGAGCGCCTCACGATCGAGCAGGCTCTTCGAAAATACGCACCGGAGTACGCGCAGGCGACGGACCCGAAAGTGCTTGCCGCCGCGCTCGCTCGAGCAGGCATCAAGGCGGAACCCAAGTCGAGCATCGCCGCGCTCAAGCTCCAGGCGTTCGAAAGCGTCGAGGACAAGCTCGTCCAACCGACTTTCATCGTCGATTACCCTGCCGAAGTGTCGCCCCTCGCCCGGCGCAGTGACAAGAATCCCGACGTCACCGACCGGTTCGAGCTGTACATCGCGGGTCGCGAGATCGCCAACGGATTCTCGGAGCTGAACGACCCCGAGGACCAGGCGGCGCGCTTCGAGGAGCAGGCCAAGGCCAAAGCGGCGGGCGACGAGGAGTCGATGTACTACGACGCCGACTACATCCGCGCGCTCGAGTACGGCCTGCCGCCCACTGCGGGCGAAGGCATCGGCATCGACCGTTTGGTGATGCTTTTTACGAATAGTCCCAGTATTCGCGACGTTCTGCTTTTCCCGCACCTCCGGCGCGAGAGCTAGAGCCCGTAATCCAACGGTGTCGTCGATAGGCGACATCTCCCTGCCAATGCATCAAGATGTTAAGCACGTGATTCCGCTTAACACACTGTTACACGAACTTGCTGGCCGTTGCGGCGTCTCTATCGTTAGTCTTTACGCCTGAGACAAGGAGGTTCCGATGGACGCATCGCGCCGCACTCATCCGCTGGTCATCGTCGCAGCAAGCACCGTCAGCCTGTTCAGCCTGGTCGGAATAGGAGCCGTTATGGGCTGGATTCCGACCTCGGTCGGCAATCAGAGCAGCACGACTGTCGCGAAGGCTCCCGAGCAACCTGAAGCGCAGCCCGAGCCCGCGAAGCCGGTTGAGCCGCGCGCGCAACCCAGGCCGAAGCCGGTCGCGAGATCCGAGCCGCCGCGCCCGGCCCCGCGCGCGTTCGTCGCGCCTCCGCCGAGTTCGCCGGTGGTCGTGGCCGCCGTCTGCCACGAGTGCGCGGTGATCGAGGAAGTCCGCGAGGTCGAAAAGGCCGGACAGGCGTCCGGGGTCGGTGCCGTCGGCGGCGGCGTCGTAGGCGGCGTCCTCGGGCACCAGGTCGGCAGCGGCCGCGGCAAAGACCTCGCCACCATCCTCGGCGCCGTCGGCGGCGCGATAGCCGGGAACCAAGTCGAGAAGACAGTGAAGAAGGAGAAGGAGTACCAGATCGTCGTGCGCTACGACGACGGCAACCGTGGTCTGTTCACCCAGGCCACGCCGCCCAGCTGGCACAAGGGCGACAAGGTGAAGGTCATCAACGGAACGATCCTGGCGAACGGCTGAATCGCGGATGCGATCCGGAAAGCGGGCTTCGGCCCGCTTTTCTTTTTCAGCTAGCGCAGTTGACGGTTATCCACCGCCGTCATACATTGGCAGTGCTCAACCGACGGGTAGCTAGGGTTCCGGCGCGGGTGTGAAGCGACATCCGCGTGGCCGGTCCGAGCGCTACACAAAGCCGCGGGAAACCGCCGGCATGCACCCGAAGAACAAAATTCTAGAGGGGATAGGTTGGGACGGTTTTTTTCGTCCCTCTATCTTGCTTCGGAGGTGTCATGACCGGCCTCGCAATCGCCCTGGTGCTCGCCGCGGCGCTTATCCACGCGAGCTGGAACTATCTGCTCAAGAAAAGCGGCGGAGGAATCGGCTTCGTCTGGGCTTTCGCGGCCTGCTCTTCCCTCATCTACGCGCCGATCGCGATCGGCATCGTCATCGTCCAGCAGTTCCAGTTCACGCCCGAGGCGCTCGCCTACCTTCTCGCGAGCGCCGTCCTGCACACGGCCTACTATCTGCTGCTCGACCGAGGCTACCGGTACGGCGGCCTCTCGGTGATCTACCCGCTCGCCCGCGCGACCGGTCCGTTCCTCACCGTCCTGGTGGCGGTGAGCGTTCTGGGCGAGCGGCCGGGAACCATCGCCCTGTGCGGGGCGGCGCTCGTCGTCGGCGGAGCCTTTTTCCTCGCCGCCAGCCCCTCCAAATTGCGCGAGGCCCGGGCGGCGCGCGGAATCGCGTTCGCGCTTCTCACCGGCTGCATGATCGCGTCGTATACAGTCGTCGACAAGCAGGCCGTGAGCGCGGTGCTGATCCCGCCCATCCTACAGGACTGGGGCGCCAATCTCGGCCGGGTGATCGTGATGGCCCCGCTCGCCCTCAGACGCCGCGAAGAGATCAGGAACGCGTGGAACCGGCGGAAGAAGGCGGTGATCCTGGTCGCCCTGCTCTGCCCCCTCTCCTATATTCTCGTTCTGACCGCCATGGTGTTCACCCCGGTCAGCTACGTCGCCCCGGCGCGCGAGATCAGCATTCTTTTCGCCGCGCTGATGGGAGCACACTGGCTGCAGGAAGGCGACGTGCCGCGCCGCGTCGCCGCGGCCGCCGCGATGGCGCTCGGCGTGGTTGCGCTCGCGATCGGCTAGGATATCCGCCGTGGATACCTCGTTTGTGTCGGCGGTCGTCATCCTGCTGCTCGTCACCGATCCGATCGGCAATATTCCGCTTTTCGTCGCCCTGCTCCGGTCCGTCCCTCCGAGGCGCCGCACCCGGGTGATCGTGCGCGAATGTGCGATCGCGCTCGCGGTGCTCGTCGCGTTCGTGCTGTTCGGCGGATGGCTCCTCGAGCTCTTCGGATTGTCCGACCGCTCGCTCAATATCGCCGGCGGCGTGATCCTGTTTCTCATCGCGCTGCGGATGATCTTCCGCAGCCCCGAGGGCATCTTCGGAGATTCGCCCTCGGGCGAGCCGCTGATCGTGCCTCTCGCGATCCCGTCTATCGCAGGTCCCGCCGCGATAGCCACGGTCGTCCTGCTGGTGTCGCGGGCGCCGCAACGCCTTCCCGAATGGCTGGCGGCGGTCGGCGTGGCGATGGCGGTAACCCTGGTTACGCTGCTTCTCGCCGAGCGGATCAGCAGATGGGTCGGCGAGCGGGCGCTAGTCGCGTTCGAGCGCCTGATGGGGCTGCTGCTGACGGCGATCGCGGTGGAGATGCTGCTGCGCGGAATCGAGGGGTTCGTCCGCCACCTGCACCCGGGCTGATCGTCCCGCGGCGCCGCCTACCTGGGAATCGCGTTGCGGATGGCGGGCAGCATGCGCGTGACTTCGTCCCGGCCCTCGGCGATCGCCAATTCCGCGCGATGATAGTCGAGCAGTCCGAGGTGGCCGAGCCGCGGCGTCAGCAGAACGTCGGGCGGCTCGCCCGCCAGCCGGCTTCGAGCGATCCGCAGCTGCATGATGTTGATCGAGCCCATGAGGGCTTCCAGCAGCGAAGGCGGCGCGACCTCGGGTTCGGCCTGCCGATCGCTCGTGGAGTTGTACTGTGGGAGAACCCTGCCCATGAAGCTGCGCGTACCGGGCTGGGTCGGCGTCCGGTCGTCGCGCGCGTAACGTCCGACGAGATCGGATCCGAGATCGACAGCCAGCACGATGTCCGCCCCCATCGCCCGGCACAGCGAGACCGGGATCGGATTGACCACGCTGCCGTCGACCAAGTAGCGGCCGTCGTACAGCACCGGACGAAACAGGCCGGGCACGGCGATCGAGGCGCTGATCGCTGTCGATACTCTACCCTCGCGCAGCCATATCTCCTGTCCGGAGTGCAGATCGGTCGCGACCGCGGCGACTTGTATAGGCAGCTCCGAGAACTCGCATTCCACGAACTGCTCGCGAAAGACTTCACTCACGCGCTCGCCCTTGATGAGCCCGCCCCGCAGGCCGAAGTCAGCGAGCTTGAACATGCGCCTGCGGTCGAGCGCGAGAGCCCAGGCCTCCAGCTGATCGAGCCGCCCAGCCGAATACGCCGCTCCGACGAACGCTCCGACCGAGCATCCGGCGATGAGGTCGGGCTTGATGCCGGCGTCCGTGAGCGCACGCAATACGCCGATATGCGCCCAACCTCGCGCCGAGCCGGCGCCGAGAGCGAATCCGATCTTGAGCCGGCGCGCCATCACTGCACCCGTGCCCAGAGGTCGTGGGCGTCGGAGCGCGTCACTCTCACTTTCAATTTGTCGCCGGCCACAACCCTGCCGGCATCTTCGACGTGCACTACGCCGTCTATCTCGGGAGCGTCGCCCGCCGAGCGCGCCACCGCGCCGCCGGAGGCGACCTCATCGACGATCACTTCCAGCACTTTGCCGACCTTGCGCTTGAGCCTGCGCGCGCTGATTCTCTCTTGCACCCGCATGAGCCGCGCGCGCCGCTCTTCGCGGACTTCGCTTGGAAGCGCACCGGGAAGCTCGTTCGCTCTTGCGCCGTCGACCGGCGAGTATGCAAAGCACCCCACGCGGTCCAGCTCGGCTTCTTGTAGAAAATCGAGGAGTTCCTGGAATTCGCTGTCGGTCTCTCCCGGAAAGCCCGCGATGAACGTGCTGCGAATCGTGATGCCGGGGCAAATCTTGCGCCACGCTCGGATCCGCGCGAGGTTGTCCTCCCCGCTTGCCGGGCGCTTCATGAGCTTCAGGATCCGGCGGCTCGCATGCTGAAAAGGAACGTCTATGTAGGGAAGGACCTTGCCTTCGGCCATGAGGGGGATCACGCCGTCCACGTGCGGGTAGGGATAGACGTAGTGCAGCCGTACCCACACGCCCAATTCGCCGAGCGCCGCAGCCAGATCGCCCATGCGGGTCCTGAGCGGCCTTCCGCCCCAGAAATCGGTTCGGTATTTGAGGTCCACCCCGTACGCGCTCGTATCCTGCGAGATGACGAGCAATTCCTTCACTCCCGCCTTCACCAGGGTTTCGGCCTCCCGCATCACTTGGCCGATCGGCCGGCTTACCAGATCTCCGCGCAGCGACGGGATGATGCAGAAACTACAGCGGTGATTGCAGCCTTCCGAGATCTTCAGGTAGGCGTAATGCCTCGGCGTGAGCTTTATTCCTTGCGGAGGCACCAAGTCGACGAAGGGATCGGGAGGCCTGGGCAGGTGCTCGTGCACCGCAGCCATCACTTCCTCGAGCGCGTGCGGGCCGGTGACGGCGAGGACATTCGGATGGGCTTCACGCACGATTTCGCCCTTTGCGCCGAGGCAGCCGGTCACGATGACCTTGCCGTTTTCGGCGATCGCCTCGCCGATTGCGTCGAGCGACTCCCGCACCGCAGACTCGATGAACCCGCAGGTGTTGACGACGACCAGGTCGGCCCCGCCGTAAGATGGCGAGATCGCGTAGCCTTCCGCGCGCAGGCGAGTGAGGATGCCCTCGGAATCGACCAGGGCCTTGGGGCAGCCCAGCGACACGAACCCGACCTTCGGAGCCGCTTCAGTGCGCCTGCGCGAGATCAGGTTTTGTTTTCCTCGCCTGACGGATTCTTGTCTCCGGGCGGCTGGGCCCCACCGGGTTGCGCGCCGAATCCCGGCATGCCCGGGAACCCGGAGAAACCAAAACCGGAGAACATCGTGCGCGTCTGGTTCTGCAGCTGCTCCTGCATTTGCAGGAACACGTTTCGACTCTGTTCGAGGTAGGCCGAAACCAGGCTTTGCATCGCCGGGCCTTGGAAGCTCATGAACTGCTTCCAGATGTCCTCGTTGAACTTGGCGGGATCGCCGTAGAGCTTTTGCGACTGCTCGCGCAGGCTCTTCTGCATCTCGCCGAAGAGCTGCATGTTGCGCTCCAGGTATGTGCCGAGCATCCCCTGCATCGCGTTGCCATAGGAACGGATGAACTGGGTGAGAACATCCGAGGAGAACATCGGGGCGCCTGCAGCTTCCTCCTCGAGGATGATCTGAAGCAGGATGGACCGCGTCAAATCTTCGCCGGTCTTGGCATCCACGACCTGGAACTCTTCGCCCTGCACCACGAGCTTCTTCACGTCGGCGAGCGTGATGTACACGCTGGTCTTGGTGTCGTAGAGCCGGCGGTTGGGGTACTTCTTGATCAGTCGGGCGGGCTCAGACATGGGGCCCCTGGCTTCGTTGCGTTATGCGGGTGCTGCAGCGCCACATGATACTGGAGTTTTCGGATCGGTTCACGCTACGCCATGTGTTGCCCGCCGTTGATCGCGATGTTCGCTCCGTTCACGAACGCCGCTTCCTCCGAGCAGAGATAGATGATCAGTCCGGCGACTTCCTCGGGCTTGCCGAGCCGCCCAAGCGGAATCTGAGGAAGAATTTTCGAATCGAGAATCTCCCTGGGAATCGCCGTCACCATCTTGGTACCGATGTAGCCCGGAGAGATGGTGTTGACGGTTACGCCTTTCTTTGCGACCTCGAGCGCGAGGGCCTTGGTGAAGCCGTGCATTCCGGCCTTCGCCGCAGCGTAGTTGGTCTGGCCGAACGCTCCTTTCGAGCCGTTTACGGAAGACACGTTGATGATCCGACCCCAGCCGCGGTCGACCATCCCATCGCAGACTTGCTTGGTCATGTTGAAGACGGAGTCGAGATTGGTATGGAGGACGACATCCCAATCTTCCTTGGTCATCTTCCTGAAAGTCATGTCGCGAGTGATGCCTGCGTTGTTGACAAGGATGTCCACCGGACCAAGCGCGGCAGCGATACCCTCGATGCAAGTCCTGCAGGAATCGAAATCGGTGACGTTGCAGGCGTGGGCCCGGAAATCGTAGCCCCGCGCCTTCATTGCCGCAATCCACTGATCGACCGTCTTGTTCGAGGGAGAATAGGTCACGGCGACGGCGTATCCCGCATCCGCCATCTTGGTGCTGATGGTTTCGCCCAGCCCGCCCATGCCGCCGGTGATGAGCGCCAACCGCTTGGCCATGAATCCTCCTCGGTTCTCGATTCGGCGTCGATTTGTTCTCGCGAATTATCGCACCAAATCCCCGCGCCGCCGCGAGCCTAGGCCATGTGAAGGCCGCCGTTGATCGAGATGTTCGCGCCCGTGATGTAGCCCGCTTCCTCGGACGCAAGATAGGCGACCAGGCCCGCGATTTCCCCGGGCTGCGCGAGCCGCCCCATCGGGATCTGCTGGACGATCGCATCCAGGACCTCGGGTTTGATCGCTTTGACCATATCGGTCTGGACGTAGCCCGGCGAGACTGTATTCACGGTCACTCCTTTTTTCACGACCTCTTGGGCGAGCGCCTTGGAGAATCCGTGCATTCCCGCCTTCGCCGCTGAATAGTTCGTCTGTCCGAATTGGCCCTTGAGCGCGTTCACGGACGAAATGTTCACGATGCGGCCCCAGCCACGGTCCACCATGCCCTCGATCACCTGCCGCGTGACGTTGAAGACGCTGTTGAGGTTGGTGTTGATCACCGCGTACCAGTCCCCTGGCGACATGCGCTTGAAGACGCCGTCTCGCGTGATGCCCGCATTGTTCACGAGGATGTCTACCGGCCCGATCACCGAGCCGATCTGGTAGAACATTTCCGCGCAGGACTCGTAGTCATCGACATTGCCCTCGGCCGCTTGGATCTGAAGGCCTTCTGCATGCATGTGCGCGAGCCACGCAGCCTTCTTCTCGTATCCTGGCAGACAGCCTGCGACGACCCTCACCCCGTTTTGCGCGAGGCGCCGGCACACCGCCGTCCCGATTCCGCCCATTCCACCGCTCACGAACGCGATGCGTTGTCCGGATGCCTTCATCGCCTTCTCCGAGAGCTCCACACGTGGATGAGCGCCCGGTCTCGTCGCTGTCGCCATAGCCATGATTCGACCTCTTTCTGAATGTTCTGCCTTTGTGGCGCCTACGTGATCCGCTGCTTCACATAGCTTCCCGGAGCGCGCTCTCCGGGTTTGTACTTCGCGCTGCCCAGCCGCGCTCGCGCCGTAACCCGCTCTCCGCCGAAGCGCGCGAGCCAGTCGCTCCAGTCGGTCCACCAGCTTCCGGATTTCTCCGTGGCATTCGCCAGCCATTCCTCTCCCCCCGCAGGCAGCTCCGTACCGGTCCAATGGCTCCGCTTGTTCCTTGAAGCCGGATTGACGACGCCGGCGACGTGACCGCTGGCCCCGAGCACGAAGCGCCTGTCTCCCTTGATCAACTGCGTGGTGCGGTACGCCGTGCGCCATGGCACGATGTGGTCCTCGCGAGTCGCCAGCACATAGGCCGGCACAGCGAGTTTGCCTAGGTCCACCGGCAAGCCGAGCACCGAGGAGCCGGCCGGCTCACGCAGCCTGTTCTCCAGATACGTGTTGCGCACGTACCAGCAGTACATCGGACCGGGAAGATTCGTCGAGTCCGCGTTCCAATACAACAGATCGAAAGCCTCGGGAGGTCTTCCCTTCAGGTAATTGTTGACCACGTAGGACCAGACGAGCTCGTTCGCGCGGAGCGCCGAGAAGACGAGCGCGAGATCGCGACCCGGCATGACGCCGCCGCGGCCGATCGCAGCTTCGCGAAGCGCGACGCTCGGCTCGTCGATGAAGAGTCCGATTTCTCCCGTGTCGGAGAAATCGAGCATCGAGGCAAGAAAAGTCGCGCTTTCCACACCCTCCTTGCCCTTCGCTGCCGCAACCGCAAGCGCCACCCCCAGCATGGTCCCGCCGACGCAGAACCCCAACGCGTTGACTTTTTCGACGCCGGATACCGCGCGTGCCACCTCGAGCGCATCGAGCACGCCCATTTGAATGTAATCGTCCCAAGTCAGATAACCCAGCTCGTCGGTGATGTTTCGCCAAGACACCATGAAGACGGTGTGGCCTTGTTGCAGGGCAAAGCGCACGAGGGAGTTTTCCGGCTGGAGGTCGAGGATGTAGTACTTGTTGATGCAAGGCGGAATCATCACGAGGGGCCGCCGGAAAACCGAAGGGGTGAGCGGCTTGTACTGGATCAACTGCATCAGCTCGTTTTGAAAAATCACCGCGCCTTCGGTGGCGGCGATGTTTCGCCCGATCTCGAACTGCGACTCGTCGGTAGTCGAGATGCGCCCCTTGTGCACGTCGTCGATGAGTTGGCGCAGGCCTCGCCCCAGGCTCTCGCCCTTAGTTTCGAGCGCGAGTTTCAGGGCCTCCGGATTGGTCGCTGTGAAATTGGCGGGGCTCATCGCGTCCGCGAACTGACGCATCAGGAATCGCAGTCGCTCCTTCGCGCGCGGCTCGGCGTCGAGGACGTCGACCCACTCCATGACGAACTGCGCGTTGATGAGGTAGCTCTGGCGCAAGTAGTCGAACCATGGGTTGCGTCGCCATTCGGCGGAAGAAAAGCGCCGATCCCCACGGTCCTGCGGCGCAGCCGTGTCCGCGGAGGCCCCTGCGGCACCGCCCAGCATTGATCGCAACAAGGCTCCGTGCTGTTGAAGGTAACGCGCCTGAAGCGCTGCATAACGGGACGGGTCAGCCACTCTGACCGTCTGCAACGAGCGGGAGAGGTCGGAATCCGCTGGCGCACCCAGAGAGGCGAGCAGACTCTTCAAGAGATCCTGGGCCGCACTGGAGAGCTGGTCGACGGGCGCTGGTGATTCAAGCGACATGAGGCTTTCACTCAAGAGCCTGAAAACATTTCGAAATGTGACGGATATTGCACCGCACAATCGACAAAGTCAAGGATGGAAATCACCCTGGTTCCGTGCGGGGCTAAGCCCTTGCTGCAACTCGGAATGGTTGGACTCCAACCCAGTACGGCCGAGTGGCAGGACCCGCAGGCTAAGGGGTACAGTACTGTCTAGAACGCAGAAAAAAAGAAATACCCGGTCGGAGGGAGACTCAATGGGCCGCAGCAGCACCCTGCGCCTCAAGCAGATAGTCAGCAGCAGTTCGCGGGCCGATCTCGAGGAGGCCGCGCTCCTCGTCGCTGGGGAACTCGGCTTTCGTTACTTCATGTTCTGTGGCTCTTTCTCACAGGGCGGCACGGCTGCCGAGGCGCGATTCGACAATTTCCCGCGCGACTGGCACCGCTACTGCGCCGCTCGCGGCAAGGGTTTGTTGCCCGGATCCCTGCGCCACCTCGCGCTGCGGGAAGTTACCCCTTTGCTCTGGAGCTCGGTCGAACCGCAGCACATGAGCTCCTTCTCCAAAGCGCGGGACCACGGGCTCGCGGCTGGTGTTTCCTGCTCGGTTCGCGGGCCTCGTGGCCAGTGGAGCCTGAGCAGCTTCGCGCTCCTCCAGGGCGGCGCCTCCGCAGAACGCCGAATCGTCACGGTCTTGCCGGATTGCCAGCTCGTCGCATGCGCGATTCACTATGCGGCGGCGCGCATGGCGAAGCACGCTCCCGAGCGTGGTTTGTCGCTGCGCCGACCGGGAAATTCCTCAAGCCAGCTCTTGAGCGAACGCGAGAGTCAATGTTTGATCGAGTCGGCTCGCGGCAAGACGACTGCAGAAATCGGCCAAGCGTTGCAGATTTCGGAGCGTACGGTGGCGTTCCACCTTTCCAACATCAGGCGCAAACTCGACGCCGCCAATTCACGGCACGCGGTCACCAAAGCCCTCTCCCTCAAGCTGATCGCCACCGGACCTTGAGGTCCGTCGGGCCCATTTCAGGCCAAGCCCCACCGAGCGTTTCCGCTCGGCCGCAGAGCGATTCTCGCTCCCGCAAATGATCTGACCCGCATAGTGAGCACCTGCTTCGTTGATCGACTCGATCACCTCAGATTTCGTCACTGAAGGGGCCCGAGCTAACTCAACCAAGAAAATGTCCGAGACTCGCTGGACATTTTGAAATAGAGTGTTTGACAGGCGTAAGGATTTTGGGATATATATCCCAAATATATGCAACGCAAATCGACATCCAAACCCCGAGTAGGTCAGGCGCTGGCAGCCGCTGTCGAGCGGGTGCTGCGCCCCATGTTCCGAATCCTACTTCGTAACCATATGTCCTTCAAGGCTTTTCTCGATATCGCGAAGCACACCTATGTGGAGGTGGCGGCAGACGAGTTCGGTATTCCAGGAAGGAAGCAATCCGTCTCGCGCGTAGCCCTCCTCTCGGGCCTGACGCGCAAGGAGGTGCAGCGCTTGCTCGATGCGCCTGCTGCGGACGACGCAGAGGCCGGCGAGCGCTACAACCGCGCCGCCAGGGTCGTTGCCGGCTGGGTGCGCGACAAGGATTTCTCCGATGCTCAGGGCAGCCCGAAAGTGCTCAGCCTGCAGGACGGCTCAGCGAGCTTCGCCGAGCTGGTGCGCCGCTTCAGCGGGGACATCCCGTTCCGAGCCGTGCTCGACGAGCTCCTGCGCGTCGGCGTCGTCGAGATGCACGACGACAAGAGCGTACGGCTCAAAACTCGCGCCTATGTCCCGGAAAGCGGCGACGCGGACAAGCTCAACATTCTGGGAACCGATGTGTCGGACCTCGTTTCGACCATCGATCACAACCTTCAGCACGGTGCCTCTGATCCATTCTTCCAGAGAAAAGTGATGTACGACAACGTCCCGATAGAGGCTGTGGAAGAGTTCAGGCGGCTGACCGGCGCCCAGGCGCAAGCGCTGCTGGAGCAACTCGACAAGTGGTTGTCTCAGCACGATCGCGACACGCATCCGGGGACGGCCGGAACCGGACAGATGCGCACCGGTATCGGCATCTACTATTTCGAGGAGAACATGTCGCCGCAGAAAACCAAGGGCCCGCGGTCATGAGGCCCGCCGGCGAAGACCGTCTCTTGCTCGGCGCGCTGCTCGACCGTCTCGGCAGCATCCAAGCGCAGGCCTTGCTCGCCCGCTTGGAACAATGGCTTTCCCGCGCCGGGTGCGATGCTTCCATTGGAAACACCCGATTTGACCGAGATCAACTCCGCGCGATCGGAACCTCCTACGATCGGCGAAAGCAGATAACGAACCCAAACCACGACCTAACTCAAGGACGGCGCTAAGACGCCAAAGGACAACTGGCCATGAACACGCGACTTCCAATATTCGCCCCCCTTCGATCGACATTCTTTGCAGCGCTCGCAGCCTTTCTCGTCGCAAGCTGCGGCGGCGGAACGGGCGGCACTGGAGCGACCAACTCGGTATCGATCGGCGTCATGCAAAAGGGCAGCGTCATCGTCAACGGCGTGCGCTTCGCGGACACCACCGCCAACATATCGATCGACGACACCCCGAAGACCGATGCCGATCTGCGCGATGGCATGGTCGTGAAAGTGCTCGGTTCGATTAACGACGACAACATCAGCGGCACCGCGCAGCAGGTGAAGGCGCTGATCGAGGTGCGCGGGATACCGACTACGGTCAATCCCCTTGCGAATCCGCAGAGCCTGATCCTGCTCAATCAGGCCGTCTTCGCAGACGATCAAACCGTCTATTCCAATCTTGCGAATTTCTCGGCCATCATTCAGAACGTGACTTTGATCGAGGTTCACGGGCTTCGGGATGCGAGCGGCCGGATTCGCGCGACTCGTATCGAGGCCAACCAGACGCAGATGGGCGATCCCACCACGGACGAGATCCGCGGCGTCGTGAGCGGCGGAGCTGCAGGTCCCAACCCGACTACGTTCAACCTCGGCTCGAGCCTCGGTTCGCAAGCAATCAGCGCGATCGGAGCGGCGATCGTTCCGGCTGGCGCGAGCTATCAGAACGGCAGCGTGGTCGAAGTGTACTGCACGGGGCCCTGCATTTCCGGCGGCGTATTCCAAGCCACGCGGGTCAAGGTCGAAAATGCCCAGGACAAGGCCTTCCAGCCGAGCGCCGGGCAACGACTCGAGGTGGAGGGCCTGATTTCCGGCTTTAATCCCGGCAGTTTCTTCGTGGCGGGCACACCCGTTACCACGACGAGCAGTACCCGTTTCGAAGGCGGCATGGCCACGGACCTTGGGAACGACGTCAAGATCGAGGCAGAAGGTACATGGAACGGGTCCTCATTGGTCGCAGACAAGATCGAGTTCAAACGCTCGGTGATCCGCCTGCAAGGGGCGACGGCCAACCGCAACACGACGACTAACAGCTTCGATCTGCTAATCGCCAACAACACGTATGCGGTCAGGATCGAGCTCGACTCGCTGACGAACGGTTCACTGCCTCAAGATGGGCTTGCATGCGTGCAGGTGCGCGGCCAACGCAAGATCGGGGCTTCGACTCTCACCGTGACCGCGGGAGAAATCGACCTCTCCTGCAGCAACAGCGCCAGGCATTTCATCCAGGCACCGGTCGAGGCGGAGTCCCCCGAAACCGCGATCACCCTGCTCGGGTTCGTGTTGGACGTCAGCGCCCCGACGGACAACCCGCCGTTCGTGGACGTGAACGACCAGCCGATCTCGCGAACCGCTTTCTTCGACGCCGTGACGCCTGCGACCACCAACACAGCCGGGTCCGTGCCCGGAACGCTTGTGAAGGTGATCTTCAACGACGTCACGAACACCGTGAGGCAGGTCGAGCTCGAAGACTGACCGGAGCGTCGAGCGAAAGAGCTTTCCCGCCGGTTCAGCGATCGGCGGAATACCGGGGGACCTCCCTCCCCCGGTTTTTTTCCTTGAGCCGGCCTCTACGCCCAGTAAAGGCGTGCCGGGTTGTCCACTAGGATCCGCTTTCTTAGTCCCGAGTCGGGTACGATCTCCGCGAACAAGTCGACCAGCTCGCCGTCGTTCGGCATCACTTTGACGTTCGGATGAGGAAAGTCAGTTCCCCATAGCACGCGATCCGGCGCAGCCCGGACGAGCGCAGCCGCGAAAGGGACCGCATCGCGAAACGGCTTCCCGGCGACGGAGATGCGCTCGGGACCGCTGATCTTCACCCACGCGAGCGGATTTCTCATCAGCTCGAGCAGCATTACGAACGGCCTCTGGCCGAGGCCGTGCTCCGCGCTGACGCGCCCCATGTGGTCGATCACGAACGGTACGCGCAGATTCCCGAACATCTCCGCGTGGCTTTCGATGTCTTCCGCGTCGAAATGCAGGACGATATGCCAGCCCAGCGGCGTGATCGTGGCGAGGGCGCGCTCGAACACCCGAGGATCGGGCGCGCCGCCCAGGTGCCGCACGAAGTTGAAGCGTACGCCGCGCACGCCGCCTTCGTGCAGCGCCTGCAGCTCGTCCTCCGTCGCGTCGTCACCCACCATCGCGACGCCGCGCCAAGCGCCGCCCGACCACGCGATCGCGTCAAGCATCGCGCGGTTGTCCTCTCCATGGCAGCTCGCCTGCACGAGCACCGCGCGCGAAAGGCCGAGATGCTCGTGAAGGGCGCGTAGCTTCTCCTTCGGTGAGTCGGGTGGTGTATAGCGCCGCTCTGGCGCGTAGGGAAACTTCGCGGCCGGCCCGAAGATATGGCAGTGCGCGTCGCACGCGCCCGGCGGGGGGACGTACCCCGGCTTGACCGGATTCGGATCTGGGCCGGCGATCGGCTTCGTCATTTCGGGCGCTACAGCTTTTCGATCTTCGCCCGCTCGATGACGGCTTTCCACTTGACTATTTCGGAGGCGAGCAGATCGCGCAAGGCTTCCGGCGTTCCGGCGCGCGCCTCGACGCCCAACTCGCTCAAGCGCTTGCGCACCTCGGGCTTGCCCGCGGCCGCGTTGATTTCTCGATTGAGGCGGTCGACAACCGCCCTGGGAGTTCTTGCTGGTGCGGCGATGCCGTTCCATGACGATGCCTGGTAGCCGGGGACGCCGCTCTCCGCCACGGTGGGCACGTCCGGCAAGCCAACGAATCGCTTGTCTGAGGTCACGGCGAGCGCCTTCAGCCCCCCGCCCTTGATCTGACCCAACACCGGGGCAAGGATCTCGAACGCGGCTTGCACATCGTTTGCTTTGAGCGCCGCGATGACCGCGGGCGTGGCTTTGAACGGGACGACCTGGACGTCAATCCCCGACATCGACTTGAACAGCTCGGCCGCCAGATTCTGCGTACTGCCCGGGTTGATCGTGCCGAGATTGAGCTTGTTGGGATTTGCCTTGGAATACGCGACCAGCTCGCCGACGGAGCCGATTTTCGAAGCCGAATCTACCACCAACACGAGGTCGAAGAATCCCACGGTCGACACCGGCGCAAAATCGCTCACGGTATCGTACGGCAGCGACTTGAAGAGCGAGGCGCTCACGGCGTTGCCGTTGGTGATGAACAGTAACGTGTAGCCGTCAGGCTCGGCCTTGGCGACCGCCTCGGAGGCGACGATGCCTCCGGCGCTCGGACGGTTCTCGACGAGAATCTGCTGTCCCATCGCTGCGCTCATTTCCTGGGAGACGACTCGAGCCGTGATGTCGGCGACGCCGCCAGCCGCGAACGGGACCAGAATCCTCACGGGTCGCGCCGGATAGCCTTGCCCTACGGCGGAGGTCGTGGCGACCGCAAGCAAGACCGCGCTCATCGAGCGCAATGTGAAATGGAGTGGGATCAAGCGCCGAAGGGACAAAGTTTCGGTTGGTCGGGGCGGCGAGATTCGAACTCGCGACCACCTGCACCCCATGCAGGTACGCTACCAGGCTGCGCTACGCCCCGAGATAGCAAAAGTATAACAGCGGGGAAGTCAGACCGCCTCTTCAGCGGAGCAACTCAATGACGTTCTTCAGTTCCTGCTTGAGTATCGCGAGATTGACTCCACGCGTATCGTGTCGCGTCGAGGACGCGGAGGAGACCGACCGCGCTGGTGTAGCGCTCAGGCTTTCATCGAGGCGATTACGCGCGCCGCTGATCGTGAACCCCTGCTCGTAGAGCAGCTCTCGGATGCGACGGATCAGCAGCACCTCGTGATGCTGGTAGTACCTGCGGTTGCCGCGGCGCTTGACCGGCCGCAACTGCGTGAATTCCTGCTCCCAATAGCGCAGCACATGGGGCTTGACCCCGCACAGCTCGCTCACCTCCCCAATGGTGAAGTAGCGCTTTGCCGGAATAGCAGGCAGGCTATCCTTGGTCGCCTTGCTTTCCATGCGTTTGCTCGACCAAAGCCTTGAGCTTCTGGCTGGCGTGGAAAGTGACCACGCGCCGCGCGGTAATCGGGATCTCCTCGCCGGTCTTGGGATTGCGGCCGGGCCGCTGCGGCTTGTCGCGGAGCTGGAAGTTTCCGAATCCAGACAGCTTGACGCTTTCGCCGCTCTCGAGGGCAAGGCGGATCTCCTCGAAGAAGGTCTCGACCATGTCCTTCGCCTCGCGCTTGTTGAGACCGACCTTCTCGAAAAGCATGTCCGCCAGCTCGGCTTTTGTCAGCGTCATTTCTGCTCCCTTGAAGGGCAAAATCGCCCTCCACTTCATTACTTAAGTACGTAATTTAGCACCGAATTTCGCGGCGAGAAGCTCTGTCAGTTGCGCCATTGCGGCGTCCGCTTCCGCATCGGTCAACGTCCTTGCAGTATCTTGCATAACTACCCGAAATGCAAGGCTTTTTTTACCACTTTCTACACCTTTCCCCCTGTAGAAGTCAAACAGCCGTATATCCCGGACCACGGTCGGCCGGTTGCGTCTCATCGCCTCCAAAATCTCTGAGACCCAGACATCTTCGTCGAACTCCATCGAACGGTCCCGAACTACAGGAGGAAAGATCGAGACCTCGCGGTAGACCGGGACGTTGGTTTTCGTGAGCGCCGCAGCATACAGTTCGAAGACCACGGGAGCCCGGGGCAGGTCGTATTTCTGCTGCCAGCGCGGGTGCAGCTCACCCAGCCACCCGATCAGGTCATCCCCGAGGCTGACGCTGCACGAGCGCCCCGGGTGCAGCCCTGGGTGCGAAAACTTCGCGAATCGCGCCTCCGTGGGAGCCAGGAGCGCCTCGACATCGGCCTTGACGTCGTAGAAATCGACTTGACGGGTCGAGACCCCCCACTGCTCGGCGGCGGCTGGCCCGTAGGCTAGACCACCGATACGCAGGGGCTGGTCATACCCGGCGAGAGCCTTTGCCGGGTCGCGGGGATCTTCGCCGCCCGAGGAGCGAAGAAAGCAGCGAGCAATCTCGAAGACCCGCACGCGGTCGAGCCTACGCGCGAGGTTGAAACGCAGGCTCGCGACCAAGCTTCCCATGAGGCTCGAGCGCATCACGTCGAGTTGAGCGGCGATCGGGTTTTCCAGGGCGATCGGGTCAGCGTTGCCGCAGAAGTCTTTCTCCCACTGGGAGTCCACGAAACTGAAGTTCACGACTTCGAAATAGTCGCGGTCCACGAGGATGCGTTTCAGCTCTGCGATGCTCCGTTTCGCCTCGGGGACCTCGAGCATGGCTAGAGCAGCCCGCGGGCGCCGCGAAGGGATATTGTCGTACCCATACAGCCGTGCGACTTCCTCCACCAGGTCTTCTTCGATTTCGAGATCGAAGCGGTGCGCGGGCGGGCTGATCGTGAAATTCCCGCCCGAGGGGGCATGCTGGAGCCCCAAGCGCGTGAGCAGTCCCGCGATCTGCGCGTCGGAGAACTGAACACCGATGATCCTGCTCGCGCGGCTCGGGCGTAGCGTGACGGGTTTTCGCTCGGGCAGGGTTGCCGAGGCCTCGCCGATAGGTCCGGACGCTCCGCCGCAGACCTCAAGTATGAGTCGCGTGGCACGCTCGACCGCCTCAGCGGTGGCGGAGAAATCGACGCCGCGCTCGAAACGGAAAGCCGCGTCGCTGGCGAGCCCCAATCGCCGCGCGCGGCCTGCGACGGCGGCAGGTGCGAACCATGCGCCTTCGAGGAACACCTCGACTGTCGAATCGGAAACCGCGCTCGCCTCTCCACCCATCACCCCGCCGAGCGCCAGCGGTTTCTTGGAGTCGGCGATCAGCAATACGTCGGGCGTCAAATCGACTTCCTGTCCGTTCAGCAGCCTGAGGCGCTCGCCCTCGCGAGCGAGCCTGGCCACGACCTCACCCTCGATCGCCCGATTGTCGAAGGCATGCAGCGGTTGTCCCCGTTCGAGCATCACGAAATTCGTGATATCGACGATCGCGGAGATCGAACGCAGTCCGCACCGCTCCAGCCGGCGGGCCATCCAGTCGGGCGTCCGTGCCTTTGCGTCCACGCCGCGCAGGACGCGCCCGCAATAGCGCGGGCAGGCCGCCGGATCCTCGAGGCGGATCCGGCGTTTCTCGTTCAGCTCGTTCCTCACGGGCGGCACCACCGGAATGGAAAACGGCGCCCCGGTCAGAATGGATACTTCGCGCGCGATGCCCTTCAGGCTCAGGCAGTCTCCGCGATTCGGCGTCAACTTGAGCGTGATCAATTGGTCGTCCAGTTCGAGCACACGGCGCACATCCTCTCCTACCGCCGCCTCCACGGGCAGGACTATCAGCCCCGAGTGGTCTTGCGAGAGACCCAGCTCCTTGGACGAGCACAGCATGGCGTTCGACTCCACGCCCCGGACCTTGGCTTGCTTGACCTCCATTTCCGGGAGCCGAGCTCCCGAGAGCGCGACAGGCGCTTTCATGCCGACGGCGACGTTCGGAGCGCCGCAGACGATTGTGAGCACCGTCCCGCTTCCGACGTCGACCTTGCAGACGGTCAACCGGTCGGCGTTAGGGTGCTTCGAGACCTCGAGGATCTGCCCCACTACCACCTTATCGAAGGGGGGAGCGACAGCCTCGATCGACTCGACGTCGAGCCCGCCCATCGTGAGCACGCGGCCGAGCTCCCGAGTGGAGATTTTGGGGTCGACGAAGGAGCGCAGCCAGCTTTCCGGGAATTTCACGTGAACTGGGCGAGGAAGCGCAGGTCGCCGTCGTAAAAGAGTCGGAGGTCGTTTATCCCGTAACGCAGCATCGTCAGCCGGTCGGGCCCCATTCCAAAGGCGAAGCCCATGTACTTCTCGCTGTCCACCCCGCAAGCCTTGAGCACGTTGGGATGCACCTGGCCGCTACCGGCTACTTCGAGCCAGCCGGATTGCCCGCATACGCGGCACCCGACGCCGCCGCAGAACACGCAGCCGATGTCGACCTCGGCGGAGGGCTCGGTGAATGGGAAGAACGACGGGCGAAAGCGCGTTCGCAGCGCCTCATCTTCGAAGAACCTGCGCATGAAGTCGGTGAGAACGCCCTTGAGGTCGGCGAAGCTAACCGCCTCGTCGATCCACAGCCCTTCGACCTGGTGAAACATCGGTGTGTGCGTCGCGTCCGAATCGACGCGGTACACCCGACCGGGCGCAATGATCTTGATCGGCGGCTTGTGGAGCTGCATGTAGCGCACCTGGATCGGGGATGTGTGCGTGCGCAGAAGCACGTTCTGACCGGCGCCTTTGAGGTAAAAGGTGTCGTGCATCGAGCGCGCAGGATGATCCTGCGGCTGATTGAGCGCCGTGAAGTTGTGAAAGTCGGACTCGATCTCGGGCCCGTCCGCGACCTCGAAGCCGATCGATCGGAACAAAGCCTCGACGCGTTCAAGGGTGCGGGTCGCGGGATGCAGGCCCCCGCGCGCAAGGCCGCGGCCGGGAAGCGTCACGTCCAACGCCTCCTCCGCGAGGCGAGCATCGAGCCGCGCGGCAGTCAGAGCTTCACGCCGAGCGTCGAGAGCCGCCTCTATGCGGTCCTTGGCGGAATTGATCCGGGCTCCCGCTTCGCGCCGCGCCTCCGGGGCGAGCTTCGCGAGGCCCTTCATCGCTCCCGAAAGCGCGCCGGATTTTCCGAGGTAGCGAGCCTTGACCGCCTCGAGCTCGGCGGCGGTGGAGACGCTGCCGAACCGGGCGATCGCTTCGGAAACCAGTTTGTCGAGATCGGTCATGAACACCCCTCCTCCCTGCGGAGAGGACCCGCGCTTCGCGTCGCCCCTCCCTGGATCAGAGGGGATGCTGAGCAAGCGCTACGCCCCGAGCTTGGCCTTCACCTGGGTCGCAAGCTGCGTGAACGCGGCCTTGTCGGCGACAGCCAGGTCGGCGAGCACCTTGCGATCGATTTCGATGGAAGCCTTCTTCAAGCCGTGCATGAACGCCGAGTAGGTCATTCCGTGCTCGCGCACCGCAGCGTTGATGCGCGCGATCCAGAGCCCGCGAAACTGGCGTTTGCGTTGCTTGCGGTCGCGGTAGGCATACTGCCCCGCTTTCATCACGGCCTCTTTGGCAATGTTGAAAACATTGCCGCGCCGGCCGCGGAAACCCTTGGCTTGGCGAATGACCTTCTTGTGCTTAGCGTGCGCGGTTACGCCGCGTTTGACTCTCGGCATGGCGGCTCCCCTTTATGCGTAGGGAAGCATCGCGCGGACGCGTTGCTTGTCCGTGGAATGCACACCGGCCGTGCCGCGCAAATGGCGCTTGTTCTTCGTGGTCTTCTTGGTGAGGATGTGGCGCTTGAACGCCTGCGAGCGCTTGATGCTGCCGCCAGAGCGGGTCTTGAAGCGCTTTGCGGCGCTGCGCTTGGTCTTCATTTTGGGCATTTGCACTATTCCTGTTTTGACATGGCCCCGGGTGGCTCCAACGGAGCGCTTTCCGACCTCGGCACCACTTCTTATGAAACCTGCCCTACGCTAGGGCGAAACCTCGGGTTTCGGTTCCTTCTTGATTTCCTTCTTGGCTTCCTTTTTCACCGGCTTCTTGATTTCTTTCTTGCCCTTCTTGGGCGCCAGCACCATGATGAGCTGCCGGCCTTCCATCTTCGGGTACTGCTCCACCACCGCGTGCGGCTCCAGGTCCTGCTTCACGCGCTCGATCAGGCGGACGCCGAATTCCTGGTGCGCCATTTCGCGGCCGCGGTAGCGCAGCGTGACCTTGGTCTTGTCGCCTTCCTCGAGAAACTTGATGAGGTTGCGCAATTTGATCTTGTAATCGCCCTCGTCCGTGCCGGGTCGAAATTTCACTTCTTTGACGTGAATCTGCTTCTGCTTGAGCTTCGCTTCGTGAGCCTTCTTCGCCTCGCGGTACTTGAACTTGCCGTAGTCCATCAGCTTGCACACCGGCGGCTTGGCGAGCGGCGCGATTTCCACGAGGTCCACCTCTGCTTCCTCGGCCATCTTCATTGCCTGAACCGTCGGCACGATGCCGACCTGCTCCCCGCTGACTCCGATCAGGCGCACCTCAGGTGCGTTGATCTCGCTGTTGATTCTCTGCGTTCTTTCCGTGGCGATGTTCGATTCTCCGTATCCGTGAAAAATTAAGCCGTACCGCCCGGCCCAGCCTCGGATTCGAGGCGCGCGATGAACTCAGTCAGGCCCATTTGCCCGAGGTCCTCGCCGGCACGGGTGCGCACGGCCACCTTTTCGGCTGCCTTTTCCTTTTCCCCGACGATCAGCTGGTAAGGCAGCTTCTGCAAGCTATGTTCCCGAATTTTATAGTTAATTTTCTCGTTCCTCAAGTCAGCCTGAACCCGGTAGCCGGAGCTTTTCAGCCGCGCGGCGACGCTCACGGCATACGCGGCCTGGCCCTCCGAAATGTTGAGCACGACCGCCTGCACCGGGGCAAGCCAAAGCGGCATTGCGCCGGCGTAGTGCTCGATGAGGATGCCCACGAAGCGCTCCATCGACCCGAGGACCGCGCGGTGGAGCATGACCGGCACGCGCCGGGCGTTGTCCTCGGCCACGTACTCGGCCCCAAGCAGTCCCGGCATGGAAAAATCGACCTGCATGGTCCCGCATTGCCAGGAACGGCCGATCGAATCCTTGAGGTGATATTCGATCTTGGGACCGTAGAAGGCCCCTTCGCCCGGCAGGGTCTCGAAGGCGATACCGGCTTCCTCGAGCGCGGACCGAAGCGCCCCTTCGGCCTTGTCCCAGACCTCGTCCGAGCCCACGCGCTTGGACGGACGCGTGGCGAGCTTGTACACGATGTCGGTGAAGCCGAAATCGGCGTAGACGCGCTTCAGCTGCGCGGTGAATGCGGTCACCTCGGGCTTGATCTGGCTTTCGGTGCAGAAGATATGGCCGTCGTCCTGCGTGAACGCGCGCACGCGCATGATCCCGTGGAGCGCCCCCGAGGGCTCGTTGCGCGTGCACACGCCGAACTCCCCGTAGCGCAACGGCAGCTCCCGGTAGCTGCGCAGTCCCTTGTTGTAGATCTGGATGTGCCCGGGACAGTTCATCGGCTTGATCGCGTAGTCGCGTTTTTCCGATTCGGTGGTGAACATCAGCTCCTTGTAGTTCCGCCAGTGCCCGGACTTCTCCCAGAGGCTGCGGTCGAGAACCTGGGGACAACGCACCTCCAGGTAGCCGTTGTCGCGGTACACACGGCGCATGTACTGCTCGACCTGCTGCCAGATCGCCCAGCCGTTCGGGTGCCAAAACACCATGCCGGGGGATTCCTCCTGCAGGTGGAACAGATCGAGCTGGGTGCCGAGCTTGCGGTGGTCACGTTTTTCGGCCTCTTCGAGCATGCGCAGATAGGCATCCTGCTCCTCCTTCTTCACCCAGGCCGTGCCGTAGATTCGCTGCAGCATTTCGTTCTTCGAGTCGCCGCGCCAATAGGCCCCCGCGACCTTCATGAGCTTGAACACCTTTAGCTTTCCGGTCGAGGGCACGTGCGGGCCGCGGCATAGATCGACGAAATCCCCTTCCCGGTACAGCGAGACCTCTTCGCCGGCGGGAATCGCCGCGATGATCTCGGCCTTGTAGTGCTCGCCGATCGATTTGAAGAACTCGACCGCCTTGTCTCGCGGCCAGACCTCACGCGTCACAGGTAGATCTTTCGCGACCAGCTCGGCCATGCGCTTCTCGATGGCGGCGAGGTCTTCTGGCGTGAACGGGCGTTTGTACGAGAAGTCGTAATAGAACCCGTCCTCGATCACCGGTCCTATGGTCACCTGCGCCTCGGGGAAAAGTTCTTTCACCGCATAGGCGAGCAGGTGCGCAGTCGAGTGCCGGATGAGCTCGACGCCTTCCTTGTCGCGATCCGTGACGATGGACACTTCCGCGTCGCGCTCGACCCGGTGGGAGGTATCAACGAGCCTGCCGTCCAGCCTCCCGGCGAGGGCCGCGCGTGCCAATCCGGGGCCGATCGCCTTTGCGATCTCGGCTACCGTGACCGGACCTGAAAAGACTTTGACTGAACCGTCGGGGAGACGGATATTGGGCATCGGTCAATCTGGAAACAAAAACCGCGCGCTGAACGTCGCTTCGCGTACGTTCGAACGCGCGGGATTACGAGCGGCGCCTCCAGCGCCCGCTCCAATTGGTAGGCGCGATTGGACTCGAACCAACGACCCCCACCATGTCAAGGTGATGCTCTAGCCAGCTGAGCTACGCGCCTGGAGAGCGCAGAATTCTATCGGAAAGGGCCGCCCCCCACAAATCCGAGCCGATCCCCGCCGGTATTCCCGGGCACCCTATCCGCTCCAACTCCGCGAGCGCGAGCTGTAGGTATACGGCTTCTTCTTGAAGACTACATCCCGGCAAAAAAGCACGTATGCGTCGGCCTCGGGAATGTAGCCCATCGACTCGCCGTTCGGGCATTTGCTCACGGCGATGGCGTGCTCGGGAACGAGTTTGTCGAGCGTCTCCGGATATTCACCGCTCGCGCGCCGGTAAGATGAAAGCGCGGATATCATCTGCATCCCGCGCGTCTCAACCTGCAACATCTCCTTCTCGTTGCCGCTGTACATGTAGATCGCGACGTATCCTGCCGCAAGAACGATCGCGACGATCGCGAGCGGAACGACCTTGCCTACGCCTGCCTGAAGATTTGCGCGGCTCATCCTTGTTCTCCCAGGCGAAGTAACGTCGATGACGCGCAAATACTACCGCAAGCCAAGCATCTCCGCCGCGTGCTTGCGCGTCGTCGCGGTGATCGCGACTCCGCCGAGCATGCGCGCGATTTCCTCGATTCGCGACGTCTGATCGAGCACGGCAACGCGGCTGCGAGCGCTGCCTCCTTCCGTGCCCTTGGCGACCGACCATTGCTCGCGGGCCTGGGCGGCCACCTGGGGGAGGTGCGTGACGCACAGTACCTGGCGCTCCTCGCCGAGCGTCCTCAGTTTCTTGCCGACGACCTCGGCTACCGCGCCGCCGATCCCCGCGTCGACCTCGTCGAAGATCAATGTGGGCACGGCGGCCGCCTTGCTGGTGATCACTTGAATCGCGAGGCTGATGCGAGACAGTTCACCGCCGGATGCCACCTTGGCGAGCGCGCGCGGCTCAGTGCCGGGATTGGTCGTAACCAGAAACTCGACCTGCTCATTTCCGGCAATGCTGCCCTCTGGCAGGAGCGAGCGCAACTCGATCTCGAAGCGGCCGCCGGACATCGCGAGCTCCTTCATCGCCGCGTTCACCTCGCGGCTGAGCTTCACCGAAGCCTTGCTGCGCTCGCCGGACAGCCTCCCCGCGAGCTTGTCGTAGAGCATTCGGGCAGCCTGTTCCTGTTTCGCAAGAGTCTCCAAGTCTGCGGTCGCTTGCAGATCCTTGAGGCGCTGTTTCAACGAATCCAGGATCTCCGGCAGCGCTTCGGGCCTCGCGCGAAGCTTGCGTGCCGCACTGTGCACCGCTTCGAGTCGTTGCTCGACCTCGCGTAGCCGCGCCGGATCGAGCTCGATGCGATCGACGTAGTGACGCAGCGCGTAGGCGGCTTCGCGCAGCTGGGCCTCCCCCGACTCGAGCAGGGCGACGGTCTCGCGGAGCGATGTGTCGTACTCCGTCAGCGGGCGAAGGCGCGAGAGCGCGCCCGACAAGGCGCCGAGCGCGGCGCTTTCAGACTCGGAGAGCATGTCGATCGCGCTGCGCACGCCCTCGGTGAGGCTCGCCGCGTGCGCAAGGCGCCCGTGCTCCGATTGTATGGCCTCCCATTCGCCCGAGGCCAACCCGAGCCGCGACAGCTCTTCCACCTGCCAAGCGACTTGCTCGCGTTCAGCGTTGCGCGCCGCGGCGTTGCTCTGCTGGTCGACTCTCGCACGGCAAAGTCTCTGCCACTCGCGGTAGGCATCACCGGCTTGCTGCGCCAGCGGAGCGAGCCCCGCGTGCGCGTCCAGGACGAGGCGCTGGGCCTCGGGCTTCAGCAGGGACTGATGTGCGTGCTGGCCGTGAATATCGACGAGCCGCTCTCCGGCCTCGCGCAGCTGATTGATCGTCGCGGTGTGACCGTTGATGAAACCGCGCGAGCGTCCGCTCTGGTCGACCACCCGACGCAGCAGCAGCCGGTTCGGATCGCCTTCGAGCGCCTGCTCGCCCAGCCAGCGGCCCAGCTCCGGCAAGGCCTCGACCGTGAAGTCTGCTGTGACGTCCGCGCGCTCGGCTCCCGAGCGCACCTGCTCGCTTCCCGCGCGATCGCCAAGCGCCAGCGACAGAGCGTCGATAAGAATGGACTTGCCGGCGCCGGTTTCACCGGTGAGAGCGGTAAATCCCGGCCGAAACTCGAGCTCGAGCCTGTCGACTATCGCAAAATCCCGAATGGACAGGTGCAGCAACATCTGCAGCTACAGCCCCTCGCTCCAATGCAGCTTCTCGCGCAGCATCGTGTAATAGCTGTAACCAGGGGGATGGACGAACTTGATCGTGTGCTCGGCGCGCTTGATCACGACGCGGTCGCCTTCCTGAAGGTCGCACTGCACTTGACCGTCGAACTGAAGCCGCGCGTCGATGGCGCGTTTCAGCGAGATCTCGATCAGCGCGCGATCGCTGACCATGATCGGCCGATTGGACAAGGTGTGTGGGCTGATCGGCACCAACGCAAAGCCGGGAACGCTCGGCTGAACGATCGGCCCGTTCGAGGAAAGGGCGTATGCGGTCGACCCGGTGGGCGTTGCCACAATCAGACCGTCCGCGCGCAGATCGTAAACGAACTCGCCGTCGATGTTCACGACGAATTCGATCAGCCGGCCGACAGAGCCCTTGTATACCACTGCGTCGTTGAGCGCGAGCGCCGCCAGCGTGACCACGCCGGAGCGACGGACCTCGGCTGCGAGCATGGTGCGCTCCTCGATCGTATGCTTGCCCGCGAGTATCTCGCCCATTGCATCGAGCATCTTGGGCAACGCGATATCCGTAGTGAAACCGAGCCTGCCCTGGTTTACGCCGACGAGAGGGACGTCGTGACCCGCCAGATTTCGCGCCGCGCTGAGCATGCTTCCGTCCCCTCCCAGGATGACGACCAGGTCGGCCTTCGCACCGATCTCCTTGAAATCGACGACTGGAAAACCGTTGACGCCGTTGGCGGCCGCGGTCTCCTTTTCCACCAGCACCGTCCGCTCCTGCTTGCGCAGATACTTGCCCAGAGCAGAGAGGGCTTTTGCGACATCGCCGGAGTTGAATCGGCCTATCAACGCGATGGTCTTGAATTCGGGCATACCGCCATTAAATCATGAAGATGTAGGGGTGACAAAACCCTGGCCCGCATGCGCGTGAATAAGACCGCAAACCAGGCCGATTGGGTAGAATCGCGACCTATGCTGGATCGTCGAGCGCAGATGCTGCTGAAGACCTTGGTGGAACGATACATCGCCGAGGGCGAGCCGGTCGGGTCGCGCGCCCTGTCGCGCTACTCGGGCCTGGATCTGAGCCCTGCCACGATCCGAAACGTGATGGCCGATCTCGAGCAACTCGGATTCGTCGCAAGCCCTCACACTTCCGCGGGACGCGTCCCCACGAATCGCGGGTACAGGCTCTTCGTCGACACGCTTCTCACGGTGAAGGAGCTGGACCGCGTCGAGATCAGCCAGCTCGAGGTCAATCTTCACCCGGATCACCCGCAGCGCCTCATCAGCGCCGCCTCGCAATTGCTTTCGGAGCTCACTCACTTCGCCGGTGTCGTGACGGCCAGCAAGCGCAAGACGCCGGCGTTCCGTCACATAGAGTTTCTTTCCCTGGCGGACAAGCGCGTTCTGCTCATCATAGTAACCCCCGAGGGCGACGTACAGAACCGAATATTGATAACGGAGAAGACCTATACTCCTTCGGAGTTGACGACGGCCGCGAATTTCCTCAACCAGCACTATGCCGGCCTGACCTTCGAGGAGATCCGCGGCCGCATTCACGAGGAGATGAAGCAACTCAGAGAGGACATGACGGCGCTCATGACCGCGGCTCTCGAAGCCGGCAGCGAAGCCTTGTCCCAGGCGTCGGACAGCTACGTCGTATCCGGAGAGAGAAACCTGCTCGACTCGCACGACCTCGCCTCGAACATGTCGCGGTTGCGGGAGCTGTTCGAGCTCTTCGAGAAGAAGACGCTTCTCGTGCAGATCCTCGAGCTCAGCACCCGCGCGCAGGGAGTCCAGATATTCATAGGCGGTGAGTCCGGCATCGCGCCGCTCGACGAATGCAGCGTCGTGACGGCGCCGTACGAAGTCGACGGGCAGGTGATCGGCACGGTCGGGGTTATCGGGCCGACGCGCATGGCATATGAACGAGTGATACCCATCGTCGATATCACTGCCAAGCTGCTGTCGAGCGCACTCTCGCAGCAATGATCTGAAGGTCGGCGATGCGCTACCTTCCTGAGCCGGAACGGCGCCAGGGCGGGGTTGCAAGACCCGCGATCCTGCTCGTCAACCTCGGAACGCCAGAGTCACCGACGCCGAAAGCGGTACGCCGGTATCTAAGGCAGTTCCTTTCGGATCCGCGCGTGATCGAGATCCCTGCGGCCTTGTGGCTGCCGATCCTGCACGGATTCGTACTCAACACGCGACCCAGGCGGTCGGCGCGGAAGTACGCGACCATCTGGTGCGCGGACGGCTCCCCGCTGAGAGTGCATACGGAACGACAGGCGCGATTGCTTGCAGAACGCTTCGGATCGCAGGCTCGCGTCGAATTCGCTATGCGATATGGCGAGCCTTCGATTCCAGACACGCTCGCGCGCTTAAAGTCCGAGGGCTGCGAGCGGGTGCTGGTGCTCCCCCTTTATCCGCAGTACGCAGCGAGCACGACCGCGAGCGCGCTCGATCAGGTCGCCGAGTTCATGCTCAAGACGCGCAATCTCCCCGAAATCCGGCTGGTGAAGCACTTTCACGATCATCCCGCATACCTCGACGCGTTAGCCGGGCTGGTGCGCGAGTACTGGCGGCAGTCCGGACGCCCGGACAAGCTGGTCATGAGCTTCCACGGATTGCCTCGTTACACCCTGGCACGCGGAGACCCCTACGGCCACGAGTGCCACGAAACGGCGCGACTCCTCGCCGAAAGACTCGAGCTTCCCGCCGACGCCTGGCAAACCGCGTTCCAGTCGCGCTTCGGACGCACGGAATGGATAGGACCCTACACCGAGTCGATCCTGTCAGGCTACGCACTGCAGGGCGCGCAGCGCGTGGATGTCGTCTGCCCGGGTTTCGTCGCCGATTGCCTGGAGACTCTCGAGGAGATCGGGATCGAGGGCAAGAAGGTTTTTCTCGACGCGGGTGGCCGGCAATTTCACCTGCTCCCCTGTCTCAACGAGCGCGACGAATGGATTCAGGCCTTGGCCGATATTGCGCGGCAGCATGCGGGCGAATGGCTAAGCAAGCCCGGTCGATCCAAGCCACTTGAAATCCCCTTGCAGAGCCCCAGTTAGAATCGTCGACGAAGAGGGCCTGCCCCTCCTTGCGATCGTCGAAGCAAACTTTGCGGAGACTGTATGCCTGACCCGGACCAACCGACCTCGCCCGCTTCTTCGAGCGATACGCCCGTCGGCGACGCGCCAGTCCAGGACCCGGGGCAAGGGGCTACCGCACCGACGCCCGACGAGCTCCTGCGTAGCGCCGAGCTGAAGGCGCAGCAAAACCACGACGCCTGGCTCCGAGCGAAGGCCGAGGCGGACAACATCCGCAAGCGAACGGCGATCGAGCTGGCGAACGCCTACAAGTACGCAATCGAGTCCGTCGCCCTCGAGCTCCTCCCCGTCAAGGACAGCTTGGAAGCCACTCTGGCGGCCGACACCGGCTCGCTGGAGACGTTGACGAATGGAGTCGAGCTGACGCTGAGGCAGCTGAGCACGGTGTTCAGCAAGGCCGGGCTCAAGGAAATCAACCCCGAGGGGCAAGCGTTCGACCCACACCAGCACCAGGCCATCAGCTTGCTGCCGTCGGAGAAAGAACCCAATACGGTGATCAACGTCCTTCAGAAGGGGTACAGCCTGCACGACCGGGTGATTCGACCGGCGCTCGTAACGGTCGCGAAGCCGAAGGACCCGCAAGCTTGAAGTTGAATGATTGATCCCAATATCGGCTTCAGGGTTATTTGCTAGGGAATTCAAAAGGAAAGGCCATGGGAAAGATTATCGGAATCGACCTTGGGACGACCAACTCCTGCGTCGCGATCATGGAGGGAGGCAAGCCCAAGGTGATCGAGAACTCGGAGGGTGCGCGCACCACGCCCTCGATCGTCGCGTACATGGAGGACGGAGAGGTCCTCGTAGGCGCGCCGGCCAAGCGGCAGGCCGTCACCAACCCGAAGAACACGCTGTATGCCATCAAGCGCCTTATCGGGCGCAAGTTCGACGAAAAGGAGGTGCAGAAGGACATCGATCTGATGCCCTACAAGATCGTCAAGGCGGACAACAGCGACGCCTGGGTCGAGATCCGCGGCAAGAAGATCGCGCCACCCGAGGTATCGGCTCAGGTACTGCGCAAGATGAAGAAAACCGCGGAGGACTATCTGGGCGAGGAATGCACCGAAGCGGTCATCACCGTCCCCGCCTACTTCAACGACTCGCAGCGCCAGGCGACCAAAGACGCGGGCCGAATCGCGGGCCTTGAGGTCAAACGCATCATCAACGAGCCCACTGCCGCGGCTCTGGCCTTTGGGTTGGACAAAAAGGAAGGCGATCGCAAGATCGCGGTGTACGACCTGGGCGGCGGGACTTTCGACATCTCTATCATCGAGATCGCGGAGGTCGAAGGCGAGCATCAATTCGAGGTGTTGTCGACCAACGGAGACACGTTCCTGGGCGGCGAGGATTTCGACCAGCGCCTGATCGACTATCTCTGCGACGAATTCAAGAAGGAGCAGGGAATCGATCTGAGAAACGATGTTCTCGCGCTGCAGCGCCTGAAGGAGGCCGCGGAAAAGGCCAAGATCGAGCTCTCCTCCAGCCAGCAGACCGAGATCAATCTGCCCTACATCACGGCTGACAAGAGCGGGCCCAAGCACCTCGCGATCAAGATCACCAGGGCCAAATTCGAGAGCCTGGTTGAGGAGCTGATTGAGAAGACAGTCGAGCCGTGTCGCATCGCCTTGAAAGACGCGGGGCTCAAGATCTCCGACATCGAGGATGTGATCCTGGTCGGGGGAATGACGCGCATGCCCAAGGTCCAGGAAACGGTGAAGGACTTCTTCGGGAAAGAACCGAGGAAAGACGTCAATCCGGACGAGGCTGTCGCGGTCGGCGCCGCGATCCAGGGCGGCGTGCTGAAAGGCGACGTCAAGGATGTTCTGCTGCTCGACGTGACGCCCTTGTCGCTGGGGATCGAAACGCTCGGTGGGGTGTTCACCAAGCTCATCCAGAAGAACACGACCATTCCGACCAAGGCGCAGCAGGTCTTTTCGACCGCCGACGACAACCAGTCGGCCGTGACTATCCACGTGCTGCAGGGCGAGCGTGACATGGCCTCGGGAAACAAGAGCCTGGGCCAGTTCAATCTGGAAGGCATCCCGCCTGCTCCGCGCGGTATGCCGCAGATCGAGGTCACTTTCGACATCGATGCCAACGGCATCCTGCACGTGTCGGCCAAGGACAAGGCGACCAACAAGGAGAACAAGATCACCATCAAGGCGAACTCGGGTCTGAGCGAATCCGAGATCCAGCGCATGGTGAAGGACGCCGAGGCGAACGCGGCCGAGGACAAGAAACAACTCGAGATCGTCACCTCGCGCAATCAGCTGGACTCTCTCGTGCACTCTGTTCGCAAGTCGCTGAAGGACTACGGCGACAAGATTGGAGCGGACGAGAAGTCCAAGATCGAAACCGCGCTCAAGGACGCCGAGGAAGCGATGAAATCCGACGACAAGGCGAAGATCGACGCGAGAACACAGGCGCTCGCGCAGGCGGCGCAAAAAATGGGCGAGAAGATGTACGCCGAGGCCCAGCAGAAGCAGGGCGCGGCAGGTGCCGGGGATGCAGGAGCGTCGAAGCCGGCGGACGACGGCAACGTCGTCGACGCCGAGTTCACGGAAGTGAAGGACAGGAAAAGCTGAGAGCGGTCCCCGAACGCAGGACTTAGCTGGCCGTTTCGAGCCGATAGCCGCTGCGGCTCGATTCGGCCGCGTTGTATTTTGCGGGTAAAACTGAACGATGGCCAAGCGGGACTACTACGAGGTGCTGGGTGTCAACCGCGACGCCGACGAGGAGGCCATAAAGAAGGCCTATCGGCGCCTCGCGATGAAGCATCATCCGGATCGCAATCCGGACAATCCCAAGGCGGAGGAGCTGTTCAAGGAAGCCAAGGAAGCGTACGAAGTCCTGACGGATACCAACAAGCGTACGGCTTATGACCGTTACGGCCACGCGGGTATCGACCCGCGTGCCGGGATGGCGGGCGGCGGCGCCGGCTTCTCAAGCTTCGCCGACGCTTTCGGCGATATCTTCGGCGACATATTCAATCAGGCGCGCGGCGGCCGGTCCTCGGTGTACCGCGGAGCCGACCTTCGCTACAACCTGGAGGTCCCGCTGGAGCAGGCGGCGCGCGGCACCGAGACCCGAATTCGCATTCCGACCTACGAGGATTGCGAGACTTGCAAAGGGACCGGAGCAAAGCCGGGAACGAAGCCGCGGACGTGCCCGACGTGCGAGGGCCAGGGTCAGGTGCGCATGCAGCAGGGATTTTTCTCGATCCAGCAGACTTGCCCGAAATGCCATGGGACCGGAAAGATCATTCCCGAGCCCTGCCCGACCTGTCACGGAGCAGCGCGCGTGAAAAAGCAGAAGACGCTTTCGGTCAAGATTCCAGCGGGCGTGGACGACGGCGATCGGATCCGGCTCTCGGGCGAAGGCGAACCCGGCGTCAACGGCGGACCCGCCGGAGATCTCTACGTGCAGATTCAAGTCAAGCCTCATCCCGTATTTCAGCGCGACCATGACGATCTGCACTGCGAAATGCCGGTGAGCTTCGCGATCGCCGCGCTCGGAGGAGAGATCGAGATACCCACGCTCGATGGCTCGGCGAAGATCAGGATCCCTGCCGAAACCCAGTCGGGAAAGGTATTCAGACTGCGCGGCAAAGGCATCCGCGGCGTGCGCAGCAGGGAGCAAGGTGATCTGCTGTGCCACGTCGCCGTCGAGACGCCCGTGAACCTGAGCGAACGCCAACGCGAGCTGCTGCGCCAGTTCGAGGCGATCAACCAGATGGACAGCGACCGGCACAGCCCGCGAGCGAAGTCTTGGATGGAAAAGGTCAGGGAGTTCTTCGCCCAGTAAACCTTTGCCTATTATCAGTAGCTTATAGGCAGCAGGCGAGTCTTGGTCTAGAATCAGCGCCGGGGTCGTCCTTATTCGGGGAGGGTTCCCATGGTTCGTGCGACATTCTTCACGTTCTTGGCCGCGTTTTCCGGCTCGGTTCTCGGTCAGACCTCGGGTGTAACGTCGAAGACGATTCTGCTTGGGCAGTCGGCGGCGTTCACCGGCCCCGCCGCGCAACTCGGGATCCAGATGAACATCGGAACCAAGGCGTACTTCGACTACATCAACGCGCGGGGCGGCATTTTCGGCAGGCGCATCGAGCTCAAGACCAGGGATGACCGCTACGAAGGTACGCTATGCGTGGAGAACACCAAGAAGTTCATCGAAGAGGACAAGGTCTTCGCCTTGATCTCTTACGTCGGCACTCCTACGACGGTCGCGGCCATGCCGGTCTTTACCGAAGCCAAGGTGCCCCTCGTCGGCCCTTTCACGGGCGCCGAATCGCTTCGCAATCCGGTCAATCACTACATCTTCAACATTCGCGCGAGCTATTACGACGAGACTGAAAAGATCGTGGAGCAGCTCGTCTCCACCGGCAATAGGAAGATCGCGGTCTTCTATCAGGACGACGCTTACGGCCAGGCAGGTCTGAAAGGCGTGCAAATCGCTATGGACAAGCGCAATCTGAAGATCGCGGCCCTGGGTAAGGTAGAGCGCAACACGGTCAATGTGGAAGACGCCGTCAAGACCATCAATGCAGCAGAGCCGGACGGCGTGGTGATGATTTCCGCTTATACCTCGATCGCGGAGTTCGTTCGACAAATGAAGCGAGCCGGGAGCACGACCCAATTCCACAACGTCTCGTTTGTCGGCAGCAAGGCTCTCGCCGATGCGCTCAAAGACGAGGGCTACGGCGTCGCCATTTCCCAGGTGGTTCCGTTTCCCTGGAGCCCCAGCGTGCCTATCGTGAAGGAATACCAGGAAATCATGGTCAAGTCCGGCAATACCGACTTCAATTTTTCGAGCCTGGAGGGGTACATCGTCGGCAAGGTGATGGTCGAGGGACTGCGTCGGGCCGGCAAGGACTTGACTCGCGAGAAACTCGTTTCGGCCCTCGAGGGGATGAACAACGTGGATATGGGCGAGTTTGTGGTTAGTTTCTCTTCGAGCAATCACAGCGGGTCGAAATTTGTCGACCTCACGATGATCGGGCGCGGTGGGAAATTTCTAAAATAGCAATAAGGAGCCGTACTCGAAAGTCAATATTTATAACGACGAGGAGGAAGTCCGATGACGTTCAACCGCGCAATGACCGCGGCAGTTTGGGCGTTCGCGTGTCTGCTTTCCTGGGGCGCGTACGCGCAGGGCATAACCAAAACAACCATACTCATCGGCCAGTCGTCGCCGTTTTCCGGCAGCAACAAGGAGCTGGGTGATGACATCCGCGAGGGGCTCCAGGCGTACTTCAAGCAGGTCAACGACGGCGGAGGAGTCAACGGACGCCGAATCGAGCTCATCGCTCTGGACGACGCGAACGACGCGAAGCGCTCGGGCGAGAACGCAAGGATCCTGATCGAGCAACGCGGCGTCCTGGCGCTGATCGGCTACGCCAGCGCCACCTTGAGCCTCCCCGCCCTTCCTTTCGTCGAGAAGAACAAAATCGCCTTCGTCGGCCCGTTTACCGGCGCTGAACCGATGCGATCGTTCCGCCGCAACGTGTACAACATTCGAGCGAGCTACGCCGACGAGCTCGAGAAGATCGTGGACTTCTATACCACGACCGGGATGAAGAAATTCTCGATCATCCACTACGACGATGCGATAGGGAAGGAGAACCTCGCGGCCGTGGAGACAGCGCTCACCCGGCGCGGACTGAAGCCCTCGTCGATCGGGACTTTGAAGCGCAATCAAACCGACTTGGGCGCCGCTGTTTCAGACGTGGTCAAGGCCGCGCCTGACGTGGTCATCGCGACCACGCTGTACAAGACCACGGGCGATTTCATCAAGGCGGCGAAAAAAGCCGGATCGGGCGCGCAATTCGCCAGCACGTCCTTCGTCGGGGCCAGCGCGCTCGCCGCCGAGCTCGGCGACCAAGGCACGGGGGTCGTCGTGGCGCAGGTCGTCCCGCCCTACTCCAGGTCGTCGATCCCCATTGTCCGGGAATACCAGGCGGCGATCGAGAAATCCGTCGGAAAGAAGGATTATTCCTTCACCTCGCTTGAGTCGTACATCGGGGCGAAAGTTCTCGTCGAGGCCATACGCCGCGCGGGGGCCAATCCCTCGCGCGAAGGACTGATGAAGACGCTCGATTCGATGCAGAGCTTCAACGTCGGGGGATATGTCGTCGATTTCAGCCCGACGAACCACAATGGGTCCAGATTCGTGGAGCTGACCGCCATCAGCAAGGCTGGGCGATTCGCGTACTAGAGTACTAAACCGCGCGATCAAACGCGTCGCCAGGTCGTACCCCGCGGACCGTCCTCCAGGGCGACGCCTTTCTCCAGGAGCGCGGCCCGAATCTCATCGGAGCGTCGAAAGTTCCTGGCCGCGCGTGCCGCGTCGCGCTCTGCGACCAGCTCCGCGATCTCCTTTTCGGCGATCCCGTCGGGCGCTCCGCCCGAACGCAGGAACGCGGCGCTTTCTCTTCCCAACAGGCCGAGCACCCCGCCGAGCGCGCGTAGCTGCCGAGCGGGCTTCGCTGAACGCGTGCGGTTGACCTCGTTGGCCAGATCGAAGAGGACGGCAACCGCCTCCGGCGTGTTGAAATCGTCCTCCATCGCTTCGCGAAAACGCCGACCATGGAGTTCTTCCCAATCGGGCGCTGACGCACCTGTAGGGAGATCCTTCAGGGCGGTATACAGCCTCGACAGCGAGTGCCTGGCGTCCACCAGCTGCTCATCAGAGTAGTTGATCGCACTGCGATAGTGTGCGCGCACAATGAAGAAGCGAATGACTTCCGGATCATGGTGCTTGAACAGTTCCCGAACCGTGGCGAAATTGCCGGTCGACTTCGACATTTTCTGATCCTGCAACCGGACGAAGCCGTTGTGCATCCAGTAGTTGACGAAAGGTCGTCGGTCCCCTTCGTCCAGAGCCGCCTCGGACTGGGCGATTTCGTTCTCGTGATGCGGGAATTGAAGGTCCTGCCCGCCACCGTGGATGTCGAAATGCGCACCGAGCAGCTTAGTACTCATGGCCGAGCACTCGATGTGCCAACCGGGACGTCCGTTGCCCCAAGGCGAAGGCCAAGAGGGCTCGCCGGCCTTCGCGCCCTTCCACAGCACGAAATCGAGCGGATCGCGCTTGGTCTCGTCGACCTCCACCCGCTCCCCCGCACGGAGGTCTTCGAGCGATTTGCCTGAGAGCTTGCCGTACCCGGGAAACTTCCTGACCGAGAAATTCACGTCGCCGCTTTTCGCACGGTAGGCGATGCCCCGCTCCTCGAGCGTGCCGATCACGTCCACCATCTCGGCCACGTACGCGGTGGCACGGGGCTCGAAATCCGGCTTCTGCACGCCCAACGCGGCTGCGTCCTCGTCCATGTAGCGGATGAAGCGCTCGGTGAGGCCCGATACGGATTCGCCTAATTCCGCCGCCCTACGGATGATCTTGTCGTCTATGTCGGTGATGTTGCGTACATAGGTCAAGGGGTAGCCGCTCGCCCGCAGCCAGCGCTGCACGACGTCGAATACGACCAGCATCCGCGCGTGGCCCAGGTGGCAAAAGTCATAGACAGTGATCCCGCATACGTACATCCTCACGCGCGCCGGGTCCAGAGGGGCGAAAAGCCGTTTTTCGCGGCTGAGGCTGTCGTAGATTTTCAGCACGGGAACGCGATCGGCCGCGCTAGCGATCGCGCGCGAAACGAGAATTCTGCCCAGGCTCGGTGCGACCCGCGCAAACGCTGCGGCGGGAAATGCAATAGAATCGAGGAAATTCCCGCAAGGGGCTGATTACTGTAGACTTTGCGAGCTTCTTGATAGAATGATGCGTGCCCACTCGACTCGAAAAAGTATAGCACAATGAACTACGTCGCCTGGCTGACCGCGCGGCTCGTGGTTCTGGTTTTTCCTCTGGTTCTTGCCGCGCCGGCGGCGAACGCGGACGAGCTTCAGGACATCAACGGTCTCCTCAAGCAAGGTCAGCACGCTAAGGCGCTTGAAAGAATCAACCAGTATCTTGCGCAGAAACCCACCGACCCTAACGCACGCTTCACCAAGGGCCTGATCCTCGCCGAACAGAACAAGGTTGCCGATGCGATCGAGGTGTTCACGGCGCTCTCACGAGACTATCCGGAGCTGCCCGAGCCGTACAACAACCTTGCCGTTCTCTATGCCGCTCAAGGCCAGTACGAGAAAGCCCGACAGCAACTCGAGAAGTCCATTCGCACGCACCCGAGCTACGCGACCGCATACGAGAATCTGGGCGACGTATACACCAAGCTCGCTAGCCAGGCGTATGACAAGGCCTTGCAGTTCGACTCGTCCAATTCTGCGGCAAAGAATAAGCTCTCGCTGATTCGCGATCTGATGTCGAGCAACCGTCCCGTGAGCGCCCCTGGCGCACCGTCGGTGGCTTCGGCGGAAGTCGCACCACCGGCCGCCGAAAAGAGCGCGGCCGCGAAGCCAACGGAGGTCAAGCAAGCGAAGGCGAAGCCGGCTGTCGTGGCCAAAGCCGCCGCGCAGAAGTCTGATGCCGAGCGGCCGCGCGCCGACCAGGGCGGCGAGGCGGCGGTGTTGCAGACGGTGCTTGCGTGGGCGAGCGCGTGGTCCGAGCAGAAGGTCGAGAGCTATCTCGCCTTTTACGCGCAAGACTTCCAGACTCCGAAGGGCGAGGGGCGCTCCGAATGGGAGACCGCACGTAGAGAACGTATCACCGGCGCCAAGAAGATCGCAGTCGGCGTCGAGTCCCCGAAAGTGGTGCTCAAGGACGCCAACAATGCCGTGGTGTCGTTCAAGCAGACATACAGTTCGGACACCTTCAAGGTGAACAGTCGCAAGACGCTGGTGATGGTGAGAAACGAGGGCCGCTGGGTGATTCAACAGGAGCGGACGGGCGGCTGATGTCGTCGCGGATCGCCATATGCTTCGCACTCGCGGGGACCATCCTCGGATTCCCCTCGAGTCTTTCACCCGCAAACCTTTCCCGGATCGATACCACCGCCGACGCGCTGCTCGCCACAATCTTCGAGGAGATCGTTCGAGGGCAGCACGACGCAGCGCTGCAAAACATCGAAGGCTTGATCCGCGTAACCCCCAACTTCCGTCTGGCCCATCTCATCAAGGGCGATCTGCTGCTTGCGCGCGCCAGGCCAATCGAGACGATCGGCGCGGTGCCCAACGTGCCCGACGCGAATATCGAAGGCCTTCGCGCCGAAGCGCTTGCCCGGCTTCGCGCTTATCGGGAGCGTCCGCCGGAGGACCGTGTGCCGCGCTACCTGCTTCAACTGCGCGACGAGCAAAAGTACGCCATTCTCGTCGATACGCGGCGCTCGCGCCTCTATCTGTACGAGAACGACGCAGGCACGCCGCGCTTCGTCGCGGACTACTACGTGAGCTCCGGAAAGAACGGCCCCTTGAAGGCCCGCGAAGGCGACGAGAAGACGCCGATCGGCGTCTACCACATCACCGCCAGCCTGCCCCGGCAGAAGCTCTCGGATTTCTACGGAGCCGGGGCTTTCCCGATCAACTACCCGAACGAATGGGATCGCATCAAGGGCCGGAACGGCCACGGAATCTGGCTGCATGGAACGCCGTCGAATACCTACAGCAGACCTCCGCGATCGAGCAACGGCTGCGTTGTTCTTGCGAATTCGGATCTGGAGGAAGTAGCCCGGAAGCTCCAAGTCGGCGTTACCCCCGTGATCATCAGCGAAGAAGTGCAGTGGCTCAGCATGGAGGATTGGACCAACGAGCGAAGCTCCCTCGGACGGCAGCTGGAGCAATGGCGCGCCGACTGGGAGAGCCTCGATACCGATCGCTATCTCGCGCACTACTCCGCCGATTTCTCCGGTCCGGACGTGGATTTCGACCGTTGGAGCCAACACAAGCGCCTCGTGAACAGCGGCAAGACCTGGATCAAGGTCAAGGTCAGCAATCTGAGCATGTTCGAGGATCCCAGCCGGGCGGGCTTGGTCTCGGTGAGCTTCGACCAAGAATATCGATCGAACAACCTTTCGAACACGGTCAGAAAGCGCCAGTACTGGCTGCGAGAGGCGGAAGGCTGGCGAATCATCTACGAGGGAACCACATGAGCCCGTTCCTACGGACTGCCGCGCTCGCCCTGTTCTTGGCTGGGACTTCGAGCGCGTTTGCTCAGAATCCGCGCGTCGAGTTCAAGACTAGCGTGGGCAGCTTCACTCTCGAGCTCTATCCGGACAAGGCGCCCAGGACGGTCGCGAACTTCATGCAGTACGTCAACAGCGGTTTCTACAAGGGCACGGTCTTCCACCGGGTCATCGACAACTTCATGATCCAGGGCGGCGGGTTCGACCGCGACATGAAGCAGAAGGCGACGCGCGACCCGATCGAGAACGAGGCGGGAATCGCGATGAAAGGCGGCCTGAAGAACGAGATCGGCACGATCGCGATGGCGCGCACCTCGGTGCCGAATTCGGCGACCGCCCAGTTCTTCATCAACGTGAAGGACAACGGCTTTCTCGACTACAAGGATCCATCTCCGCAGGGAATCGGCTATGCGGTCTTCGGTAGGGTCGTCGACGGGATGAATACGGTGCTTCGGATTTCCCGGGTGGACACTACGACCGTCGCCGGTCAACAGAACGTTCCTCAGAGGCCGATCATCATAGAGTCGGTCACGGTGAAATCAGGAAAATAGTTTCATGGTCAGACTGCACACGAATCACGGGGTCATCGCGATCGAGCTCGATACCAAGCGCGCCCCCGACACCGCCAAGAATTTTCTCGCCTACGTCGAATCCGGGTTCTATGCCAACACCGTATTCCACCGAGTCATCGACGGATTCATGATCCAGGGAGGCGGCTTCGAGCCCGGGATGCGCCAAAAGGCGACCAGAGGCCCGATCAAGAACGAAGCGGTCAACGGCCTGAAGAACGAGCGCTATACGATCGCCATGGCGAGAACCTCCGACCCGCATTCGGCCTCAAGCCAGTTCTTCATCAATGTGAAGGACAACGATTTCCTCAACCATACCGCGCCGAGCGGGGACAGTTGGGGGTACTGCGTTTTCGGCAAGGTTGTCGAAGGCCGGGACATCGTCGACAAGATCAAGGGCGTCAAGACGGGCAAGCGCGGATCCCACGCCGACGTGCCCGTGGAAGACGTAGTCATCGAGCGGGCCGAGGTGGTCTAGCGGCGTTTCCTCGCTGTCATGGCGGTTTTCTTCATCTCCGACCTCCACCTGTGCGACGCGAGGCCGGATATCAACGGGGTGTTCTTCGAGTTTCTGCGCGGCCCTGCGCGCAGAGCCGAGTCGCTCTACATCCTGGGCGACCTGTTCGAGTACTGGGCCGGCGACGACGATCTCGGCGACCCGTTCAACCGCTCCATTGCAGCGGCCCTGGCCGAATATTCGCGAAACGGTATCCCCTTGAAGTTCATGCACGGGAACCGGGATTTTCTGCTCGACGGGGAATTCGCGAGGATTTGCGGGGGGACTCTACTCGATGACCCTCACAGCCTGGATCTCTTCGGAGCGCCGACGCTCCTGATGCACGGCGACACCTTGTGCACCGACGATCTCGACTACCAGAAGTTCCGGATCCAGGTCCGCAATCCGAACTGGCAGAAGGGCTTTCTGGGGCTTTCCCTTGAGCAGCGCAAGCGCCAGATCGAAGCCGTGCGCCAGACGAGCGAGTCGGAAAAAACGCGCAAGGCGCCGGAGATCATGGACGTCAACCAGGGCGCGGTCGAGAAGGTCTTGCGCGAGCACGCCTATCCCCGCCTCATTCACGGCCACACGCATCGGCCCGCCCGGCACGTCCACCGCGTCGACGGCAGGAGCTGCGAGCGCTGGGTCCTCGCCGACTGGTATCGCTCGGGAAGCTATCTGCGCTGTGACGAGCGCGGCTGCACGCCCGTGGCGCTGCCTTGATATTGCCTTATCGTCCCAGTCCGCGCTCGAGGTCGCTGCGAATGTCCTTGACCGATTCCAAACCGACGGCGATGCGGAGCAGCCCCTCGTTGATTCCGGCGTGCGCCCGTGCCTCCGCGGAAATCCTGCCATGAGTCGTAGTGGCAGGGTGCGTAATCGTGGTCTTCGTGTCGCCGAGATTCGCGGTGATCGAGATCATGCGCGTCGAATCGACCACCCTCCACGCCTCTTCACGGTCTCCTTTCACCTCGAACGACACGACCGCGCCTCCCGAGCGCTGCTGCTTCATGGCAAGTTCGTGCTGAGGATGCGAAGGCAGGCCGGGGTAATACACTTTTCGAACGCGGGGATGTGTTTCCAGCCATTGCGCGAGCTCGAGCGCGCTTTGCGACTGCGCTTCCATCCTGATTCTCAACGTCTCCAGGCCTTTTAGCAGCACCCAGGCATTGAACGGCGAGAGGCTGGGGCCCGCGGTACGCAGGAAGCCGTATATCCCGTCCATCACCAGCTCCCGCTTTCCGAGTATCGCGCCGCCCAACACCCTGCCCTGTCCGTCGAGATATTTCGTGGCCGAATGGATGACGAGGTCGGCCCCCAGATCGAGCGGGCGCTGGAGCGCAGGACTGCAAAAACAATTGTCGACGACGAGCACCGCGCCTGCACCGCGGGCAAGGTCGGCGAGGGCTCGGATATCGAAGACCTCGGTGAGGGGATTGGACGGGGTCTCTACGTATAGCAGCCGCGTGTTCGGCCGCAGCGCGGTTTTCCATCCGCCGAGAGCGGCTCCATCAACATAGGCCGTCTCGACGCCGAATTTCGACAGCACGTTGCTGAACAACTGCACGGTGGCGCCGAAGACTCCTGAAGAAGACACGATGTGATCCCCGGACTTGAGCAGTGCCATCGCGGTCGCGAGGATCGCGGACATCCCGGACGACGTCGCCACGCACGATTCGGCGCCCTCCATCGCGGCCAGCCTCTCCTGGAACGCAGTCACCGTGGGATTGGTGAAGCGCGAATAGATGTTGCCGGGCTCGTTGCCCTGGAAACGAGCGGCCGCCTGGGCGGCATTGTCGAACACGAAGCTCGACGTGAGATACAGCGCTTCGGAGTGCTCGTTGAACTGGCTGCGTGCGATGCCGGCGCGAACCGCCAGCGTTTCGATGTCGTAGTTCTGCATGCGTCGTCCCGAAATAAAAAACCCGTCCAGCTTTCGCTAAGACGGGTTTATGCCGCGCTTTAGCCGTATTTATTACGCGCCCGCAAGCTGGGGATCAAATCGGCGCAACGCGCACCTTACTATCTCGCCCTGGGGATGTCAAATCAGCCCAGGGTCCTTACACGGGATTGAGGTCCAGCTGGTTGCTTTCGCTCTCTTCCTCGCCTTCCTGACGCCCGGCATCGCGCTGCCGCTCGACCGAGGCGAGGTACTCGCTGGTCACGTCTCCGGTGATATACACACCGTCGAAGCAGGAGGTCTCGAATTGGGTGAGCTTCGGATTCACCGCGCGCACGGCGGCCTTGAGCGAGTCCAAATCCTGATAGATGACGGCGTCGGCTCCGAGCTCGCGCGCAACCTGCTCCTCATCGCGTCCCGTAGCGATGAGCTCGGCGCGCGTCGGCATGTCGATTCCATACACGTTGGGGAAGCGCACGGGCGGCGCCGCCGACGCAAAAAACACCTTGTTGGCGCCGGCCTCGCGCGCCATCTGGACGATTTCGCGGCCGGTCGTTCCCCGCACGATCGAGTCGTCCACGATCATGACATTCTTGCCCTTGAATTCGAGGCCGACTACGCTCAGCTTCTGGCGCACCGATTTCTTGCGGATCGTCTGGCCGGGCATGATGAACGTGCGACCGATGTAGCGATTGCGGATGAAGCCTTCCCGGTACGTGACGTTCAGGCCGTGGGCGAGCTCGAGCGCACTCGGTCGGCTCGTGTCGGGTACCGGGATCACCACGTCCACCTTGAGACCGGGCATCGTGCGCTTGATCTTTTCCGCGAGTTGCCGCCCCATGTGCAGCCTGCTCTCGTATACCGAAACGCCCTCGATGACCGAATCCGGCCGGGCGAGATAGACGTATTCGAAAATGCAAGGCGCTTGGACAGGCTTGGCGGCGCACTGCCGGTTGTAGAGCGTGCCGCCTTCGTCGACAAAAACAGCCTCGCCCGGCTGAACGTCGCGCTCGAGCTCGAAGCCGAACGCCGTAAGCGCGACGCTCTCCGACGCGACGAGATACTCCGGACCTTCATCGGTTCGATTGCGGCCGATGACCAGCGGACGGATTCCGAAAGGGTCGCGAAATGCGAGCAACCCGTATCCGGCGATCATGGCCACCACGGCATACGCGCCGCGGCAACGCCGATGCACGTTGGCAACCGCCGAGAAGATGGTGTCCGGATCGAGCTTCTGGCCTTTGGCGGCGAGCTCCAGCTCATGCGCGAGAACGTTGAGGAGCACTTCAGAATCGGAGCTCGTGTTGATGTGGCGCAAGTCCTGGCGGAACATCTCCTGCTTGAGAGCCTCGGAATTGGTCAGATTGCCGTTGTGGCCGAGGACGATTCCGAAGGGAGAGTTGACGTAGAACGGCTGGGCTTCGCCGGCGTTGAACGCCGAGCCCGCCGTGGGATAGCGGCAGTGCCCGATCCCCGTTACGCCGGGCAGGGAGCGCATGTTCCGGGTGCGAAACACATCGCGCACCATTCCCGGTCCCTTGTGCATGTGAAACGTCTTGTGCTCGGACGTGACGATCCCGGCCGCGTCCTGCCCGCGGTGCTGCAGCAGCAGAAGCCCGTCATACAGCAGCTGATTGACCGGCGTCTTCGCCACCACTCCGAGAATTCCGCACATTTTCGCTATTCCTCTTCGCTCAGCGGTACCTCATGCGCTGCCCGAGCCCGGCTGGAAGATAGGGCCGCAGGGCGAGGGCCGCGGTTTCGAACGGTCCGGAGAGCGCGGCCTCACGCCAGAAAGGCTCGCGCGGCAGAAGTGTGAGCCCGGAGAGCATCACGAAGACGAGCACGATGAGCAAGCCTCTGACCAGTCCGAAGACCGAACCAAGAGCCCGGTCCGCGGGCGCCAGGCCCGACGCCCGCACGGCGGAGGAAAGGGCCATGCCGACGATCCACCCGATCAGCAGCACCACGCCGAAAATGATCAAGAATCCGAACAGCGTGGCGAGCAGAGGACCGAGGCTCTGGGGAAGAAAACCCGCCACGTAGCCTCCGAAAAACGTCGCGAGGACGAAGCCGCCCACCCATACGCCGAGCGATACCATTTCGCGCGCCAGCCCGCGAAAGAGGCTTATCGCCACCGATACGACCAGGACGATCAGCACGCCGAAATCAAACCAAGTCATCGTTGAGCCACCTGCCCCACTTCGAGTCCCAGCGATTTGAGTTCATCCCGAGCTTTCTCCGCTGCGCTCCGGCTCGTGAAGGGGCCTGCGCGCACGCGGGTCTGCTCACCCTGCTGACCTTTTATTTGCTCAGTGTAGCTCTTGATGCCAGCGGAGGCAGCCCGATCCTGCACCTGCTTCGCGTTGTCAGGGTTCGTAAACGCGCCGAGCGGCACCACGAACGCCTTGTCATTCAGCGCCGCCTGGGCACGGCGGGCCTCCGCCGCCTTCGCCTTCGCGCGTGCCTTCTCCGAGGACTTGGCGCTTTCCTTCTTCGCGGGCGTGGGACGCGCGGCCGGTGCGGGCTTCGCCGGATCTTCCTTCGCCGGCGCGGATTCGCTCTTCTGCGCGGCAACCGGCGGGGACTGCAGCGGAGGGAGCGCACGGGTCCTGAACGGACCGCCGTCCTGACTGGGAATCTGCACCGCGAGTTCTTGTGGGGCGGGCCTAGGCCTTTGGTCGAGGATGATCGGCAGTACCACGACCGCAAGCACGACCAGCGCGATGGCGCCGATCAGCCGTCGGCGCGCGCGGCGCTTCAGCAAGTTGGCGTCGTCTGCCATGCTCAGAACCCTTGCCTCGCCTTCTGAGTCCCGATCCGGGCGGCCTCGATTCCCCGCATGACTTCGGCTACGGTGTGGAACGATCCAAACACCACGATTCTATCATTTTCGCCTGCTCGCTTCCGCGCAGCCGCGTAGGCGTCGAGGGGATTTTCGAAGCAAGCCACTTCGCCGGTCGCGCCGGCACTCCTCAGGGCATCGGCCAGAACGCGAGCGCTCGCACCTCGCGGCCCGGAAAGACCGGCGGCAAACCACGCCGAGAATTTGTCCCGCACAGCCCTGCACACGCCCTCGATGTCCTTGTCCCCGAGCATGCCGAACACCGCATGGGTGTGCGGATAGAAACCCATGCTGGAGAGGTTGTCGGCGAGCACGCCGGCAGCCTGTGGATTGTGCGCGACGTCCAGCACGACCGCGGGCCGGCCGGGTAGCACCTGGAACCGCGCCGGAAGATCCACGCGGGCGAGGCCGTTGCGCACGTCCTGCATGCTTACCGGAAGACGCATGCGAAGCGCGTCGAGCGCCGCCAGAGCCGTGCTCGCATTGGCGAGCTGGCGCTCGCCCCTCAGGGCCGGGTAAGCGAGTCCGCTGCGGCGCCCGTCGCGCCCCCAGTACATCCACTGCTGTCCCTGCTGCCGGAAGCCGAAATCCCGGCCGATCAGCCGAAGCTCTGCGCCGACCGCGCTCGCTTGGTCGAAGACGGTGCGCGGCGGATCAGGCTCTCCAACGATTGCAGGCTTGCCCCCGCGGAATATACCCGCCTTTTCCGAGCCGATACGCTCGCGCGTGTCGCCCAGGTAGTCCATATGATCGAGGCCGACCGAAGTGAGCAGGGCGCAGTCGGTGTCGAAGGCATTGACCGCGTCAAGCCGCCCTCCAAGACCCACTTCCATTATCAGAGCGTCGAACTGCTGCGAAGTGAAAATCTCCCAAGTCGCCAGAGTGCCGAACTCGAAGTACGTCAGCGTCACGTCTGCCCGGGCGCGCTCCACCGCTTCGAACGCAGCGCATAGGCGCTCGTCGCTGACCGGCGTGCCGCCGATGCGAACGCGTTCGTTGTAACGAAGCAGATGCGGCGAGGTATACAAGCCGACCTTGTATCCTGCAGCCAGCAGGACGGCTTCGAGCATCGCACATGTAGAGCCCTTGCCGTTCGTTCCGGCGACGGTAAAAAGTGTCGCCGCGCTCGATTTCGCCAGCGCGTCGCGCACCTTCGCCACGCGTTCCAGCCCGAGCTGGATGGACTTAGGATGAATGCGCTCGATGTACTCGAGCCACTCGGCTAGGCTCCGGCCGGGCATGTTACGGAGGTGCTCGATCAGACTGGCGAAGGCGCCTGCCGTTGCAGCAAGGTGAGAATATTGGCGAGCCGGTCACGCATCTGGCGCCGGTCGACGATCATGTCGATAGCGCCTTTTTCGAGCAGGAACTCGGCGCGCTGGAAACCTTCCGGGAGCTTCTCGCGCACCGTCTGCTCGATGACCCGGGGGCCGGCGAAACCGATGAGGGCGCGAGGCTCGGCGATGACGACATCGCCGATCATCGCGAAGCTTGCCGAAACCCCGCCCATGGTCGGGTCCGTCAGAATCGAAATGAACGGAAGCTTGTGCGCGGCGAGCTGCGTGAGCGCCGCGGTCGTCTTGGCCATCTGCATCAGCGAAAAAAGTCCCTCCTGCATACGAGCGCCTCCGGTAGCGGTGACGCAAACGAGAGGCAGACCTTGATCGAGGCAGGCGTGCACTCCCCTCACGAAGCGCTCTCCCACCGCAGACCCCATCGAACCGCCCATGAACTCGAACTCGAAAGCCGCGGCGACGACTCCAACGTTCTTGATTGCGCCCTGCATCACGATGAGCGCATCGGTCTCGCCGGTCGTCTTTTCGGCTTCTTCGAGGCGCTCGGGATAGCGCTTGTCGTCCTTGAACTTGAGAGTGTCCACCGGCGTAACCTCGACGCCGATCTCGAATCTGCCCTCAGGATCGAGAAGCAGGTCGAGCCGCTCTCGGGCCGAGATACGATTGTGATACCCGCACTTCGGGCATACGTTGGCGTTCTTCTCCAGATCGGCCGCGTACAGCACCGCAGCGCACGAGGGGCACTTGCTCCACAAGCCTTCCGGGACGTTTTTCTTGGTCGCGGTGCCGCTGCGGTTGATCTTCGGTGGAAGCAGCTTTTGCAGCCAGCTCATGCGTCGATCGCTCCGCGAATTTCCCTGAGAAAGGCGGCGCCCTTTTCCACGCAGGTGTCGGGGGTAGCCTGCTCCATTTCCTGGATGATCCTACTACCGATCACCACGGCGTCTGCGACCTGCGCTACCGCGCGCGCCGTCTCGCCGTCGCGTATGCCAAAGCCTACTCCGATAGGCAGCCGAGTCTTACCCCGGATCGCGGGCAGCTTGGCCGAAACGTCCTCCAAATCAAGGTGCTTCGCCCCCGTCACGCCCCGCAGGGACACGTAATACACGTAGCCGCTCGCGAGCCGAGCCACCTGCTCGATGCGCGCCTCGGTCGAGGTCGGAGCAAGCAGAAAAATCATGTCGATGCCGTGAGTGCGCAGCATTGCGGCCAGGTCCTTGCTTTCCTCCGGCGGATAGTCGACGACCAGTACGCCGTCCACGCCGGCCCGCTGGGCGGCCTCGACGAAGGGCTTGAGCCCCATCGCTTCGATCGGATTCGCGTACCCCATGAGAACTACGGGCGTTGCGGTGTCTTTCTTGCGGAACTCCGCGACGAGGGACACGACCTGCTCGAGCCCGACACGGTGCTTCAGCGCCCGCTCGCCCGAACGCTGGATCACGGGTCCGTCCGCCATCGGATCGGAGAACGGAACGCCCAGCTCGATCACATCCGCGCCCGCCTTGGCGAGCGCGTGCATCAGCGGCACCGTGACATCGGGCTTGGGATCGCCGGCGGTGATGTACGGAATCAGCGCTTTCCTGCGCTCGCGCGCGAGTCGCTCGAAGGTGGCCTGGATCCTGGACATGCCCTAGCGCACCGCCGCCAGTTTGGTTCCGCCGCCGGCGCGCATCGGTTCCTCGTCTAGGCTCCTGACGCGCTGCTTCGCCGTGGCGAAATACTCCGGGTTGATCTCGAAGCCCGTAAAACGGCGGCCGTGCTTGAGCGCGGCTACAGCCGTGGTCCCGCTGCCCATGAACGGGTCGAGCACCCTTCCCTCCGGCGGTGCGCTGGCGAGCACCATGCGCTCGATGATTTCCAGGGGCTTTTGCGTCGGATGATCCGCGCGCTCCGGATCCTGGCGGTGCAGCCGCGTCACGCTCCACAGGTCCTTGGGGTTGTAGCCGACCTCGAGCCACTTCTTGCCGACGAAGATCGAGCGCGTCCTCGCCTTCTTGGTCTCGGCATCGTAGGGAATGCGCACGCTGTCGACGTCGAAGTAGTAATCGCGGGATTTCGCGAACAAGCCGATGGTGTCGTGTACCGAGGAGAATTTGCGCGTGCTTCCGCCCATGCTCGGCACTTTCCTGTCCCAGATGATCTCGTTCACCATGAGCAGCCGCGTCTTCAGATAGCTGAACACCTCCGGGCTGTGCTGCCAGGTGAGAAATACGTAGAGGCTCCCGGCCGGCTTGAGCTTGGGAAGGACCGCGTCGACCCAGCGGCGGCTGAATTCCAGATAGGCCTCTCCGTTCAGGCGGTCGGAGTCGTTGCCGTAGTCCTTGCCCAGTCCGTAGGGGGGATCGGCGATCACGAGATCGACACTCGCGTCGCGCACGCGGGCGATACCCTCGAAGAAATCCAGGTTGAGCAGGTTTGCGCGACCTGTACTAAGAAGCGCGCTCAAAACTTGATTCCCGATTTTTCTGCGACGGTATGCATGTCCTTGTCGCCGCGCCCCGAGAGATTGACGAGCAGGATCTTGTCCTTCGGCAGGGTCGGCGCGAGCTTCGCGGCAAAGGCCACCGCGTGGGCTGACTCGAGCGCGGGAATGATGCCTTCGTAGTGGCACAGATCGTGGAACGCCGCGAGCGCCTCTTCGTCATCCACGGCCACGTATTCCGCGCGCCCCGTGTCCTTCAGCCAGGCGTGCTCGGGTCCGACGCCGGGATAGTCGAGGCCTGCGGAAATCGAATGCGTCTCCAGAATCTGCCCGTGCTCGTCCTGCAGCAGGTACGTGCGATTTCCATGCAGCACGCCCGGCTTGCCCGCGCACAGGGAAGCGGCGTGTTTGCCGCTCGAAATACCGTAACCGCCCGCCTCGACCCCGATCAGCCTGACCTCGTCTCGCGCAAGGTAGGGATAGAAAATACCCATTGCGTTCGACCCGCCGCCTACGCAAGCGATGACCGCGTCCGGCTGGCGCCCGGCCAGCTCGGGCATTTGAGTCAGGCACTCGCGTCCGATCACCGACTGGAAATCGCGCACCATCATCGGGTAGGGATGCGGGCCCGCGACGGTGCCGATGATGTAAAACGTGTCGTTCACGTTGGTGACCCAGTCGCGCATCGCCTCGTTCAGCGCGTCCTTCAAAGTCTTCGAGCCCGAGTCGACGGGCACGACATTCGCGCCGAGCAGCTTCATGCGGTAGACGTTCTGCGCCTGGCGCCTCACGTCTTCCGTGCCCATGTACACCACGCACTTCAGGCCATAACGCGCAGCGACCGTGGCCGCCGCAACGCCGTGCATTCCCGCGCCAGTCTCGGCGATCACGCGCGGCTTGCCCATGCGGCGCGCGACGAGCGCCTGGCCGATGGTGTTGTTTATCTTGTGGGCGCCGGTGTGATTGAGGTCTTCGCGCTTGATGTAGATCTGCGCACCGCCGAGCATCTGCGACCAACGTTTCGCGTGGTAGATAGGGCTCGGCCTGCCGACGTAGTGCTTGAGCTCGTACTCGAATTCGGCGATGAACTCCGGATCCTGGCGACAGCTCTCGTACGCACGCTTGAGCTCGTCGAGCGCGTGCACCAGCGTCTCGGCGACGAAGACGCCGCCGTAGGGGCCGAAGTGCCCGCGCTCGTCCGGAAGGTCAGTTATCTTCACGCCTTACCGCTCCGATGAATGCCGCGATTTTCGCAGCGTCCTTGATTCCCTTGGAAACCTCAACGCCGGTCGATACGTCGACGGCATAGGGCCTGATGCGTTTCACGGCATTCGCGACGTTGTCCGCCGTCAAGCCTCCAGACAGGATGACCGGTTTTACCATACCTCGCGGCACCAGACCCCAGTCGAACGTCCCTCCGGTGCCACCCCATAGATCCCCGTGGAAGGAGTCGAGCATCCACGCCCGCGCAACCTCATGAGGGGACAGGTATTTTAGCAAATCCAGTTCCGGCCGAATTCGCGCCGCTTTGATGTAAGGGCGAGAAAAAGCCGCGCAAAAATCGGGCGATTCGTCTCCGTGGAACTGAAGCAGCGTTACCCCGCACTCGCGAATCGCGGCTTCCACCTCCTCGCGCGTGGGGTTGACGAACACGGCGACCGTTGCGACGAATGCGGGTGTCGCGGCGGCGATTTTTCGCGCGAGCTCGAGCGTCACGCAACGCGGGCTCGGGCGGTAGAACACCAGTCCGATCGCATCGGCGCCCTGTGCCGCAGCCGCTTCCGCATCCTCCGGGCGAGTGATGCCGCAAATCTTGACCCGCGTTCTCATCGGCCGAGATCCCCGCCGAACGGAATCATGCTTGCAAAAGCCGGCAGATTCCAGCGCGCGTCGTACCGGACGCCGAAGAGATACAGGCCTTCCGCGGAAAAGGTGGGCGCGGCGAGCGACCGGTCGCGCGCGAGGATCAACTCTTTTATCCATTCAGGTGAATGCTTGCCCTTGCCGACGAAGACGAGGCAGCCGACGATGTTGCGGACCATATGGTGGAGAAAGGCGTTCGCGGTGAAATCAAAAAGGAGATACGAGCCGCTTGCGCGAATCGTGGCGCTCTCGACGAGTCTTACCGGGCTCTTCGCCTGGCACTCGGCCGACCGGAAGCTCGAAAAATCATGCTCTCCTATCAACCAATTGGTGGCTTCCCTCATTTTTTCAAGGTCGAGCGGCAGATGGAACCACCCGGCGAGATCCGCGAGCAGCGCCGGCCGGACCGCGTGGTTGTAAAGCACGTAGCGGTAGGTACGCGAGAGCGCCGAGTAGCGCGCGTGAAAGTCCTCCGCCACAGGTGCGGCCCACTGCACGGCTATTCCGTCTGGAAGAAGGGAGTTTGCGCCGCGCACCCACGCCGACTCGGGGCGATCGACGTCTGTATCGAAATGCGCCACTTGGGCGCTCGCGTGCACGCCCGCATCCGTGCGGCCGGCGGCGGTCAGCGCAATTCGCTCCCCGCCGATGTCGGAAAGCGCGCGCTCGAGATGGTCCTGCACGGTGTTCCCGGAGGGCTGTGTTTGCCACCCCTCGAGGCCCGCGCCGCAATAGCTCACTCCGATTGCAAACTTCATCTTTTACTATCCCGAAAATAGCAATCGGCGCACGAGGCGCCGATTGTTTACCGAGAGTCCCGGTGGAGATCAGCCGAGCGCTTGGAGCATCGTCTGGGCCTGCTGCTGCTGCGCCGTGTCGCCTTCTTTCACGACTTCCTTCAGCAGCTCGCGGGCGCCGTCCTTGTCGCCCATCTCCTCGTACGCCTTCGCAAGATCGAGCTTCGTCGCGACTTCCTGCCATCGCGCGTCCGGGGCCCCGCCCGAACCGTTGCCACCGCCGGGCGTACCGAGGTCGAGACTGATGGAGCCCAGATCCACCGAGGCGGCTTTCGTCTCGCCGCCACCCTGCGTACCTAGGTCGAAGTCGATCGCCGCCAGCTCCGTCATTGGACCGGCAGGCGAAGCAACCGAGGCCGTAGAGCCTTGAGCCGCGCCGCCCATGGGCAAGTCGAAATCGATGCTCAGGGCAGGCTCCGCGGCCGGGGCCGGGCTCGCACCCGCGGACTTGTCGCCTCCGAGACCCAGGTCGAAATCGAGACCCGCCGCAGGCTGCGACGATGGAGCCGACGCGGCACCCAGATCCAGATCGGGCAACGGCGCAGGGCCCCCCGAAGTGCTCGTCCCGATATCAAAGTCGATGTTGAGCGGAGCCGCGGTATCCATCGCGGGCGACGACGTCGTCGGCGGATTGAAGGCGGGCATCTGCGATGTTTCAAGGAACCCGGGGGCGATCTGAGACGAGTTTCCCGTAGAGGGATTCCCAGGCTTGCCTCCGTAGAGCGCATTGCCGGGATCGATCGACAACCCTAGACCGGCGACCTTCTCCCATTCGGCCCCTTTACCCCCCGTCGCGGAGCGCAGCTCGTTGGCCGCCGCCTCGAATGCCCGCGTGTCCTTTCGATTGGCGTAGATCTCCAGCAGCTTGACGCGAATCGCCTGACGGCTGGAATTCTTGGCGAGCGCGTCCTTGAGGATCTCTTCCGCTTGCGCATCGCGTCCGTAGGCCATGTAGACGTCGGCTTCCGCGATCGGATCGATCTCTTCGGTGTCGGTCTTGCCGCCCTGACCGAAATCGCTCTGGATAGAGCTCGAGCTCGTGTCGACGTTACGGCCTCCGACACTCCCGAGAACGGAGTCGGCGTCCGAGGGCACCACGCTCATGATGCTGTTCTCGAACTGCGAGCTGCGTTTCCGGCGCCACTTGTACGTCGCGTAGCCCGCCAACAATATGACCATGCCTCCGGCCCCCCCGAGCGCCATGGGGTTGTCGAGCAAATCGTCTATGAAGCTCGCTTCGACCTGGGCTGGCGGAGGCGCGGCCTTCTTGGGCGCCGCCTTCGGAGCGGCCTTTGCGATGTCGGCCTTCGCGGGCTCCGGCGCCGTGGCGGGAGGTGCGGGAGCCTTCGCTGCTTCCGGAGGTTTGGCCGCTTCCGGAGCCTTCGCCGGCTCCGGCGCCTTGACTGCTTCCAGACCCTTGCTCGGGGCCGGTGTCTCCGGAGCCTTGGCGATCACAGGAGCTTTCGCCGGCTCAAGGGCCTTGGTCGGCTCCACTTTCGTTATCGGCGCCGCCTTCGCCGGTTCGGCCTTGGCGGCCGCGGCCTTTGCCGCCTCGGCCTGCTGTTGCGCCTGAGCCGCGGCCTTGTTCTTGATCTCCACAAGCTTCTGCAGATCGTCCACATTCTTTTGCAGGAGAGCGATGCGCTCGTTCGCTTCCTTTAGCGCATTGTCCTTTGCCGCCAAGTCATCGGCCGTGTCCGCCCCCTTCGCACCGCGCTTCGCGTCATCGGCGCGGGAGAGGCGCAGCTCATCCTTCGACGGTTCCTTGGACGCGGGCGCCTTCTCTTCCTTCGGCGGGCTGATCGGGCCTGACGCCTGGCGGGCTCCACCCCGAGGAGTGGGTGCCGACGCAACCGCAATTCCGAGGCTGCGACGATAATCGTTGAAATCGGCGTATTGAGCCGAGACAAGGCGTCGCGCGTCCGACGGCGCGACTCCCTCGGCGGCGTCTCTGTCCGGAATTCTGACGATCTTCCCGGCGCGCAGGCGGTTCATGTTGTCGGCCACGAACGCGTCCGGATTTGCCCGGAACAGCGCCACGAGCATCTGCTGCAAGGTCACGCCCTCGACTCGATTCCGGATCGCGATCTTGGAAAGGGTGTCGCCCCGCACGACCTCGTAGGTGCTCTGGACGGGCTCTTGAACGAGCTCCTTGGTCGCCTCAGCCCGGGCCGAGTCGACTCGAGCGGGTTCGGGCTCGCCCCTTTTGAGCTCCACCGGGAGCACCTCGACTTGTGCAGGAGGCGAAGGCTCGTCGTTGGGGGCATTCTGGGGCACGACGGCATCTTTTTCCGCCATCGCTTCTCCAGGTACGTTCGGCCCGAGCGGCACAAGCGGCGCGACCACTGGCGCCGGCTGCGCCGCGGCTTCTGCGGGTGGGGGCGGTTCCGCCGAAGACTCCGCGGCAGCAGCGGCTGGCTCGGCGGGCGCCAGTACAGGGGCGACGGCCTGGCTCGAGGGCAGTTTTCTCGCACGGGCGTACTCGGGAGGATCGAGCAGGAAGGTGTACTCGCGGACCAAACGCCCATTCGCCCAATTCAACTCCACCAGCATGTCCACGAATGGCTCGTTGATGGCCTGGGCGGAGGTGAGTGTCATGACGTACTGGCCGCTTGGCCGGCGCTGAACGCCGAATTTGACGGACAGGAGCGCAGGATTCAGATCGATGTTGGCCTGGCGAAACAGATCGCTCGGGGCGAGCCGTGCGCCGAGCGAGTCACCTTCACCGCGCTGTAAGGAAACGATCTCGATTTCCGCGCGGAGCGGCTGCCCGAGCTGGGACTGCACCGACAACTTGCCCAGGCCTGCGGCCGAAGCGAGCGACGGCACGACCAGGCTCACAAATACGGCCAAACAAATTTTTGAGGCGAAACCCCCCACTTGCCACCCTGAGACCCTAAGTGGAAACAAACTAAAATACCATCATGGCCTTAGCCTTGCAAGCTCAACTTTCACGTTAGAAACCGCGTCAAGCTGCTATTTTTACAAGGAGTTTGGGTGTTTCCACTCCTGAAACACGGACCGAACCGAAGGAGGCCCGGGCGACGGGCTCGTTTGGGATTAGGCCTCGAGCAGAATGCGCAACATTCTGCGAAGCGGCTCCGCAGCTCCCCAGAGCAACTGATCCCCGACGGTAAACGCGGCGAGATAGGAGCCGTTTTTCTCCAGAGCGAGCTTGCGGACGCGCCCTATGGGCACCTCCAGGGTGCCGCTCACCGCCGCCGGGGTGAGCTCGCGCAGGCTGGCTTCGCGCTCGTTCGGGACGACCCTCACCCAATCGTTCGCTTCGCCGAGGATCTGCTCGATTTCGTCGACGGGCAGGTCGCGCTTGAGCTTGACGGTCAGCGCCTGGCTGTGGCAACGCATGGCGCCGATACGCACGCACACCCCGTCGATCGGGACCGGGTTCTTTTCCCGCCCGAGGATCTTGTTGCCTTCGGCCTGAGCCTTCCATTCCTCACGGCTCTGGCCGCCGCCGAGGTCCTTGTCGATCCAGGGAAGCAGGCTGCCGGCGAGCGGATAACCGAAGTGCGCAGCCGGCAACGCCTCATCGCGCAGCGCCGATGTCACCGCCCTGTCGACGTCGAGAATCGCGGAGGCCGGGTCTTCGACGGGCGATTCCGCGGCCCGGTACACAAATCCCATCTGCCTTACCAGCTCGCGCATATGCTCGGCGCCGGCGCCCGACGCCGCCTGGTAAGTCATCGACGTCATCCACTCGACCAGATCGGCCTTGAGCAGACCGTGCATGCCCATGAGCATCAGGCTCACCGTGCAGTTGCCCCCGACGTAGTTGCGCACGCCGCGCGAAAGAGCGTCGTTGATCACGTCCCGGTTCACCGGATCCAGGATGATCACGGCGTCGTCTCGCATGCGAAGCGCGGACGCGGCGTCTATCCAGTAGCCTTTCCAGCCGGAAGCACGCAGTCCTGGGAATACCTCGTGCGTGTAATCGCTGCCCTGGCAGGAGATGACGACATCCATCGACGCAAGCTCGCTCACGCTCTTTGCGTTCCTGAGCGGCGCGCTCTCTTTCCCGATGAACGGGCCCAACTCTCCCACGCGGGAGGTCGAGAAAAACACAGGCTCGATCAACGCGAAGTCTCGCTCGGCGTGCATGCGCTGCATCAGCACCGATCCGACCATCCCGCGCCAGCCGACGAATCCGACTCGCTTCATCTCATTTCCAGCGTTGCCAATCTACGTATGCTAACGCACCGGGTTGCGAAAAGCCTACAGTGCATCAGAGAAGAGCCCCAACCACGGCGTCACCCATCTCCCGGGTTCCAAGCTTGCGGGTTCCAGCCCGAAAAATGTCGGCTGTGCGATACCCTTGGGAGAGGACCTTCCTCACGGCCGCCTCGACGCGTGCCGCGGCATCTGGGCGGCCGAGGCTGTGGCGCAGCATCATCGCGGCCGAGAGTATCGCCGCCAAGGGGTTGGCGAGATTCTTACCGGCGATATCCGGCGCAGACCCGTGGATCGGCTCGTACAGCCCCTTGCCCTTCTCGTCCAGTGAGGCCGAGGGAAGCATGCCGATCGAGCCGGTCAGCATCGACGCTTCGTCCGACAAGATATCGCCGAACATGTTTCCGGTGACGATCACGTCGAACTGCTTCGGATTCCTGAGGAGCTGCATTGCCGCGTTGTCCACGTACATGTGGGTCAGATCCACGTCGGCGTATTCTTCGCCGACGGCGCTCACGACCTCGCGCCAGAGCTGCGAGGTCTCGAGCACATTGGCCTTGTCGACCGAGCACAGTTTTCTCTTGCGTTTCAGGGCGGTGCGAAACGCCATTTGCGCGATGCGCCGAATCTCCACTTCGGAGTAGCGCATCGTATCGAAGCCTTCGCGAGCGCCGCTCTCGAGCTTGCGGATCCCGCGCGGCTGGCCGAAATAGATGTCGCCGGTCAGCTCGCGCACGATCAGGATGTCCAGGCCGGCCACCACCTCGGGCCTGAGGGTCGAGGCGTCCGCGAGCTCGGGAAAAAGCGCAGCAGGCCGGAAATTGGCGAAAAGGTTCAGTTCCTTCCTGAGTCGCAGGATCGCCTGCTCCGGCCGCTTGTCCCGCGGCAACGCGTCGTAGCGGGGATCGCCGACCGCGCCGAACAGGACCGCATCGGCTTTCCTCGCGAGGGCAAGCGTCGCTTCGGGGATAGGGTCTCCCGAGACGTCGCAGGCGGCACCGCCGACGGGAGCCTGCTCCATCTCGAGCTTGAGGCCTTCGCGCCTGAAGGCATCGAGCACTTTGACGGCTTCGGCAATGACCTCGGGACCGACGCCGTCGCCGGGAAGGACTGCGATTTTCATGGAATCAGCCGAACAGCCAGGGCTGTTCCAGCCGGCGCCGCTCTTCGAAGGCGCGGATCTTGTCCGCGTGGCGCAGGCTGAGCCCTATGTCGTCGAGGCCGTTGAGCAGGCAGTACTTGCGAAAGGCGTCGATTTCGAAGCGCATCGCCTTGCTCCCGTCCGCGGTCGCAACGATCTGCTTCTCCAGATCGACGACCAGGCGGAACCCCGGGAAGGCGGCGACTTCGTGGAACAACCGGTCGACTTCGGCTTCGCTGAGAACGACCGGCAAGAGCCCGTTCTTGCAGCAGTTGTCGAAGAAAATGTCCGCGTACGAAGGCGCGATGACCGCTCGAAATCCGTACTCGGCGAGCGCCCACGGCGCATGCTCCCGGGAGCTGCCGCAGCCGAAGTTCTTGCGCGCGAGCAATATGCTCGCGCCCCTGTATCGCGGCTGGTTGAGCACGAAATCGGGATTGAGCCGGCGATCCGAGTCGGGTTTGCCGGACCAGCCCTCGTCGAGATAGCGCCAGGCGTCGAAGAGGTTCGGCCCGAACCCGGTGCGCTTGATCGACTTCAGGAATTGCTTGGGGATGATCTGGTCGGTGTCGACGTTCGCGCGATCGAGCGGCGCAAGCAATCCGGTGTGGACGGAGAATTTCTCCATCAGGGCTTCCTTATCTCCATTCGCGCACGTCGACGAAGTGCCCGGCGATCGCTGCAGCAGCCGCCATTTCCGGACTCACCAGATGCGTCCTTCCGCCCGCGCCCTGCCGGCCCTCGAAATTGCGGTTCGAGGTCGAGGCGCAGCGCTCTCCCGCCTCGAGCCGGTCCGCGTTCATGGCGAGGCACATCGAGCAACCGGGTTCCCGCCACTCGAATCCGGCGTCCCTGAACACGCGGTCCAGGCCTTCTTTCTCGGCCTGCGCCTTGACCAGCCCGGATCCGGGCACGACCATCGCGAGGCTGATGTTCGACGCGATGCGCCGTCCCCGCACGATCGCCGCCGCCGCCCGCAAGTCCTCGATGCGCGAATTCGTGCACGAGCCGATGAACACCTTGTCGAGGCGGATGTCGGTCATGGGCGTATTGGGCGCCAGGCCCATGTAGGTGAGCGCCCTCTCCATCCCCTCCCTGCGGATAGAATCCTTTTCCCGGTCCGGGTCCGGAACGCGCTCGTCCACGGTGACGACCATTTCCGGCGACGTGCCCCAGGTGACTTGCGGCTTGATCGAGGCAGCGGCTATCGTCACCTCCTTGTCGAAGTTCGGGCCGGGGTCGCTCTTCAGCGTCTTCCAGAACGCGACCGCGCGCTCCCACAACTCCCCGCGCGGCGCAAACGGGCGGCCCTTCAGATAGGCGACCGTGGTCTCGTCGACAGCGATCAGCCCGGCGCGCGCCCCGGCCTCGATCGACATGTTGCACAAGGTCATCCGGCCTTCCATCGTCAAGGAGCGTACGGTGCTGCCCCCGTATTCGATGGTGCAGCCGGTCCCCCCCGCGATGCCGATCCTGCCGATCACGGCGAGCGCAACGTCCTTGGCCGACACGCCGCGAGGCAGCGGCCCCTCGATGCGCACCAGCATGCTCTTCATCTTCTTCGCGAGCAGGCATTGCGTCGACAGCACGTGCTCGACCTCGGAGGTCCCGATGCCGTACGCGAGGCAGCCGAAGGCCCCGTGGGTGCTCGTGTGCGAGTCTCCGCACACCACCGTCATTCCCGGCAGGGTCGCGCCCTGCTCCGGGCCGATGACGTGCACGATGCCCTGGCGTATGTCGTTCATCTTGAATTCGACGATGCCGTGCTCGGCGCAGTTGCGGTCCAGCGTCTCGACCTGCAGGCGCGACACCGGGTCAGCGATCCCGCCCGAGCGCCCGACCGTGGGAACGTTGTGGTCGGCCACCGCGAGGTTGGCCGACACGCGCCAGGGCTTTCGCCCAGCGAGCTTCATTCCGTCGAAGGCCTGCGGACTGGTGACTTCGTGCACCAGGTGCCGGTCGATGTAGAGAAGGGTCGTGCCGTCCTGCTCCGCGTGCACGGTGTGCGAGTCCCAGAGCTTGTCGTAGAGCGTGCGCGGAGTCATTTCGGTTCGACAGCGGCAAAGAGGAAAAATTATACCGGATCGCCCCCTCTCGACGGGCCGGGGAACGCCGAAAATCATTCAGCGCGCGCGAGCGGCTTCGTAGAGCGGCATGACCCGCTCGGCGTAGTTCTGGACGTCGCGGGTCCGGGTTTCGTCGGAAGGGTGCGTCGACAGGAACTCGGGCGGCTTGCCGCCGCCCAGCTTGCCCATCTTCTGCCAGAGGGAAACGGCCGCGCGCGGATCGTATCCGGAGCGCGCGGCGAGCTCGACGCCGATGCGGTCGGCCTCGGTCTCCTGGGTGCGCGAGTGCGGCAGATTGAACGTAACGTTCATGATGGTGTCGGTCAGCTGGTTTTCAAGATTGACCCCGGTCAGGATGCTCAACACCTGCACGCCGAGCTGCTGGGTCATCTGCTCGCTCGCGCGCTCGCGCCCGTGCTCGCGCAGCGCGTGCCCGATCTCGTGCCCCATCACTGCGGCGAGCTCCTCGTCGGTGATCTTCAAGCTCGTGATCAATCCGGTGTAGACCGCGATCTTTCCGCCCGGCATGCACCATGCATTCACTTCGTTCGAGGTGATGACGTTGATTTCCCATTTCCACCCTGGCGCATCGGAGCGGAACGCCGCGGTGTTCGGGATCAGCCGGTTGGCGATGACGCGCACCCGCTCGACCTGGACCGAATCGCGGTTGAGCTGATTCTTGTTGCGCGCGTCCGAGAGAACCTTGGCGTAGGCATCGGCGGCGCCGCGATCCATCTGGGAGGCCGAAACTAGGGACGACATGGTCTGCTTGCGCTCGACGCCGACCACGCCGCCCTGGGTCGTCTGCACCGTCTCGCAGCCGCAAAGCGTCGCGAGCGCCAGCGCAAGGAGCCATGTCCCGTATCTCATCGCTCAATTCTTCCTTTCCGCCGACGCGGAATCAAGTCCCCCGCCCGTATAATGCCGCCTTTCGCGCAAGCCACGGTCACCAGACTCGCATGAGCCGCGTCCCACGCAGCGTGTTTTTCCTGCTCTTTACGGTGTCGGGCTTCGCCGGGCTCATCTACGAGTCTATCTGGAGCCACTATCTCAAGCTCTTCCTCGGCCACGCCGCGTATGCGCAGACGCTGGTGCTGGCGCTCTTCATGGGTGGCATGGCGATCGGCTCCTGGCTCTGCAGCAGCCGGTCGGAGCGCTGGAGAAATCTCCTGCGAAGCTACGCCGCGACCGAAGCTCTGATCGGCCTGGCGGCCTTCTTGTTCCATCCGGTCTTCGTCGCCGCCACCGACACGGCCTACGCGAGCATCCTTCCCGCGCTCGGCGGCGAGATTCCGGCGACTCTGTTCAAGTGGACCCTCGCGGGACTCCTGATTCTTCCGCAATCGGTGCTCCTGGGCATGACTTTCCCGCTGATGAGCGCGGGGCTGATCCGGCGCTATCCGCAGGCGCCGGGCGAATCGCTCGCCATGCTCTATTTCACCAACAGTTTCGGGGCGGCAATCGGCGTGCTCGCGAGCGGATTCGTCCTGATCGAGCAGCTGGGGCTGCCCGGCACGGTGCAGACCGCCGGCGCCCTGAACCTCGCCCTCGCCGCTGCGGTGTGGCTGCTTGCACCCGACGCGGAGCGACCCCTCGAGCCCCGCGCTCTAAGCGACCCGACGGGCGAGCAGCCCTACCGGCTTTTTCTCGCCGTCGCGCTCTTAACGGGAGCGGCCGCCTTCGTCTTCGAAATCGGCTGGATTCGAATGCTGTCGCTGGTCCTCGGCTCCTCCACGCATTCGTTCGAGCTGATGCTCTCGGCGTTCATCCTGGGAATCGCGTGCGGAGGCTACTGGGTGCGCAGGCGCATCGATTCGATCGCGGATCCGGTTCGCTTCCTCGGCGTCGTTCTGACCGCCATGGGACTGCTCGCCCTGGCGACGCTGCCTCTCTACGGCCAGATGTTCGGCCTCATGCAGCTCGTGATCAAGGCGCTCGCCAGGACCGACGCCGGCTACGCGCTCTTTCTCGTTTCCAGTCACGGCATCGCGCTCGCCGTGATGTTTCCGGCGACCTTCTGCGCGGGCATGACGCTCCCTCTCATCACGTTCGCGTTGCTCCGGGGAGGGCACGGAGAGAAGGCGATCGGCGCGGTGTACTCGGCCAACACGCTGGGCTCGATCGTGGGCGTTTTCTTGGCTGCGCATTTCGGCATGCCCTTGCTCGGCTTGAAGGGTCTGATCGCCTGCGGAGCGGCGCTCGACGCCGGACTCGGCCTGATGCTCCTGTGGCGCGCCGCCGGATCGCGGCGCTTGCGGCTGGTCGCCGCCGCTCTTTCGCTGGCCTGCTTCGCGGCGGTCCTGACCGGCGTCCGGCTCGACCCCTACAAGATGGCTTCCGGCGTCTTCCGCCACGGAGACCTGTACACGACGCGCGAAGCCACGATGCTCTCGCATCGCGACGGCAAGACGACGACCGTGAGCCTCATGGACTTCGGGAGCGACCGCAGCCTGCGAACCAACGGCAAGTCCGACGGCGCGATCAATATGGACCCCAACGGCCCGCGCGTCTCCGACGAGGTCACGATGACGCTCACCGCCGCGATTCCTCTCGCCTACCGGCCCGACGCGCAGTCGGCTGCGGTGATCGGAATCGGCACGGGGCTGACGACGCATACACTGCTCGGCTCGGGCACGTTGCGCTCGGTCGAGACCATCGAGATCGAGCCGGCGATGGCCGAGGCCTCGAGGCGCTTCGCGCCGCGCAATTCCAACGCTTTCGCCGACCCGCGCAGCCACATCGTGTTCGACGACGCCAAGACATTCTTTTCGACGCATAACCGCAAATACGACATCATCATCTCGGAGCCGTCGAATCCGTGGGTCAGCGGCGTCTCCAGTCTGTTCACCGCGGAGTTCTACCGCCTGGTTCGCCGGCACCTCGACGCAGACGGCGTTCTGGTGCAGTGGTTCCAGATGTACGAGATCGACGCGAGCCTCGTCGCGTCGGTGTTGCGCGCGCTCGGCGAGAGCTTTCCGGACTACGCGATCTATGCGTCCACCGGCAGCGACCTGTTGATCGTCGCGGGCGAAACGCGCGCGCTAGCGCGCCCCCTCGCGGACATCCTGGCAACGATGCCCGGAGTGGCTCGAGAGCTGCGGCGCGTGCACGTGAGTTCGATCCAGGACATCGAGGTCCGCCGGGTCGGAGGAAAGCGCTCGCTCGCTCCGATGTTCCTCGGCTACGGTGTTCCTGCGAATTCCGACTTCTATCCCTATCTCGACTTGCGCGCGGCAAAGTACCGCTTCCTGCATCAATCCGCCGAAGAGCTGACCGGCCTGCTCGTCTACAGCATCCCGGTCGTGGCGCTTCTCGAAGGCAGGAACAGCGCCCTCGCGGACGCCGATGGAGGGGGCCGGGAGTATCTCGACGCCCTGGAGACCGCGCGGCGCGCGGCCTATGCCAGAGACTACCTCCTCTCGCCGATTCCGCCCGAGCCGGTCGCGATTCCGCGCCAGTTTCAGAAGGATCTCGAGCTCGTCCGCGCGCGCCTCATCGAATGCCGCGACGTGGGCCGCTCCGACATCTGGTTTCACTCGCTCTACGACCTGGCGCGCACGCTGAATCCGATGCTCTCCGCAGACGAGGCAAAGGCGCTGTGGGATCGGATCGAGCGGGCCCCGTGCAGCTCGCATGCGACGCCCGACGAGCGCCAATGGATCGGCCTCATGAGAGCCGTGGGCGAACGGGCGGCGCCCGAGATGGCGCGATTGGCCGAGGCCCTGCTCGCGAAAGCAAGCGACCTTCCCCCCAGCCACCGGCAGTATTTGATGGCTGCGGGCATGGTGGGCTACCTCGCGCAGGGCAAGCGCGCCGAAGCTGCCGTGCTGTGGAACCGCTACCCGGCAGACGCGGACCGAACAGGAGACGTGGGCCTGCGGCTGCTCTACGCCCACGCGTTCCCGGTCAATCCCTAGCTCCTAGCGCGCTTTCCCGGGTATCGGCTTGACCGGCAGCTTGACATCGGCGCACTGCGCCCGGTGCCGTAGCGCGTGGTCCATCAGCACGCAGGCGAGCATCGCCTCGGCGATGGGCGTCGCGCGTATCCCCACGCAAGGATCATGGCGGCCGGTGGTCTGAACCGTCGTCGGCCTTCCCTTGCGGTCGATCGAGCGGCGCGGTACGCGAATGCTCGAGGTGGGCTTCAAGGCGATGCTCACCAGGATGTCCTGCCCTGAGGAGATGCCACCCAGCGTTCCCCCCGCGTTGTTCGAGAGGAAGCCCTCGGGCGTCAGCTCGTCGCCGTGCTCCGAGCCCTTCTGCTCGATCGCCCCGAAGCCCGCGCCGATCTCCACGCCCTTGACGGCGTTGATGCCCATCATCGCCGCCGCGATGTCGGAGTCGAGCCTGCCGTACACCGGCTCTCCCCAGCCGACCGGCACACCGCTCGCGACCACGTTCACGCGCGCCCCGCAGGAATCGCCCGACTCGCGCAACTCGTCCATGAAGGCCTCGAGCTTGGGCACGATAGCGGGATCGGGCGAGAAGAAGGGATTTTGATCGACCGAGTCCCACGATTTGAACGCGATCTTGTTCGGCCCGATCTGCGCGAGATGCCCGCGCACCTCGACGCCGTAGCGCTCGCGCAGCCATTTCTTCGCGATCGCGCCCGCGGCTACGCGTATCGCCGTCTCGCGCGCCGACGCGCGGCCACCGCCGCGGTAGTCGCGCAGCCCGTATTTCTGCCAGTAAGTGTAGTCCGCATGCCCGGGACGAAAAGTATCGGCGAGCGCGGAGTAGTCCTTCGGCCGCTGGTCCTCGTTACGGATGAGAAAGCCGATCGCCGTCCCGGTGGTCTTGCCTTCGAAGACGCCCGAGAGAATCTCGATGCGGTCGGATTCCTGGCGCTGCGTCACGTGGCGCGAGCTGCCGGGCTTCCTGCGGTCGAGCTCCTTCTGGATGTCCGATTCCACGAGCGCGAGCCCCGGCGGGCAGCCGTCGACGACGCCGCCGTAGGCGGGGCCGTGGCTCTCGCCGAACGAGGTGACGCAGTAAAGCAGGCCGAAAGTGTTGCCTGACATGAATTCTCTCGCACGAAGCTGCTTTGGAGTTTAGCATAGGGGTTCGGAACCCCTTGATGCCATGGCGGAAAACGATCCGGACAAGCTCAAAGGCCCGGGCGGCCTGACGATGCGCCAGGTCCACGAGCAGGTGCGGAAATCGATGCAGCGCGACCGCGAAGCGCAGAAAATGAAGAACCAGCTCGCCCAGAAGCCGAACCGCTGGCAGCGCTTCGTGCGCTACGTCTGGGATCGCAAGCGGGGCTAGGCCCGTAGTGATGTCTGTTCATTAGAGGAGGGGCTTCAATGATTTTCGATCTGCCGATGTTTACACTGATTCACGTGGTCATCAGCGTCCTGGGAATCATCGCCGGACTCGTCGTCGTCGGTGGCCTCATGGCCGGCGCGCGGCTCGACGGCTGGACCGCGTTCTTCTTCGCGACCACGATTCTCACCAGTGCAACCGGGTTCGGTTTTCCGCTCACGAAGGTCGGTCCACCGCACGTCGTGGGCGCCCTCTCGCTCGTGCTGCTGGCGGTCTGTCTCGCGGCGCGATACTGGAAGCAACTGGAAGGCGGATGGCGCACGACGTATGTGGTCACCGCGGTGGCGGCACTCTATTTCAACGTCTTCGTGCTGGTCGTGCAGCTCTTCGTCAAAACGCCCCCGCTCGCGCAGCTGGCGCCGACGCAGAAGGAGGCCCCCTACGCGGTGACGCAGGCGCTCGTGCTTGCTCTGTTCGTATGGCTGGGCTGGGCGGCGGTACGGGGATCCCGGATGCCGAAGCCGGGCGCCTGATCACCGTTCAGCCGCTGCGCGTCGCCAAGTCGCGCAGCACTTCTTCGAGCCCTTTCACCACGCGCGCGAGCCTCTCGTAGTCGAGCTTGTCGGGCGTGTCGCGAAGCGTGTGGTAGTGCGGGTAGCGGAAGGGCGCGGTGTCGGTCACCATCACCGCGGGCCAGCCGAATTTCCAGTACGCCCACTGGTCGGACCAGTTGATCCCTGGTATCGACTCGGGTGCCGCGACGCCTTCTGAAGGGAAGGATGCAGCACGCCTGAATGTGCCGATTACCCGGTGCATGAGGCTTCGCGAGCCCAGATTCGCGACGAAGCCGATGAAGTTGCCCTTCGAAGGGTAGAACAGGCTGAAGGGGAACGGGTAGCGCTGGCTGTCGTAGGACTCGCTGTACCAGCCGATCGTCTCGAGCGACAGCATCGCGAAGACCTCCCTGCCCTCGCGCGCGAGGCCTTTCGAGTGCACGTAGCTGCCCATCTTGTCCGTGGCGAACCAGGGGAGCTCCTCGTTGACGTAGAAGACCAGCCGTACCTCGATCCCTTCAGCAGGCTCCACAGTCTTCAGGAAACGCGCCAGCTCGAGCAGCGCCGCCACGCCCGAGCCGTTGTCGTCCGCGCCTACCGCGCCCTGCGCCGAATCGTAGTGCGCGCCGACCACGACGAGGCGCGGCTCGCCCGAGCCCGGACCCCTGCGGCCCACCTCGAGGTTGCGCACCTTCACTCCTTCGGTCTCGAATTCGTCGCGAGAGACGGCGTAGCCGAGCGCGAGCAGCGTGGTCTCGATGTAGCGCGCCGAGCGCTCGAGCGCCTGCGGGTGCGCGACGTTGTGCTCCTCGCTCGCGACGGCGACGACGTGCGTCTTGAGGTTCTTCGCGAGCCGCGCGCCGTCGGCGTCGAGCGGCGGGAGCGGACCGCGATGGCGCTCGCCAGGAGTCGCAGTCGCGAACCAGATCGCGAATCCGACGACGAGGACCAGGATTGCGGAGACGATGAGCATGGTACGGCCGCTCAACCGCTTCGCGGGCGAGGAGCCGCTGTCCACCGATCTATTCGGGCCAGTTCTTGATGTAGCCCTTCAGCATGCGGTTCTCGAAATCCTGCTCCTCGAGCACCGCCTTGGCGACGTCGCGGAAGGACACCACGCCGATCAGCCTGTCGCGCTCCATCACCGGAAGATAGCGCGCGCCCGATTCGATCATCGTGCGCCGCAGATCGCTCACTTCCATTCCGGGACTCGCGGTCACCGGATCTCGCTCCATGATTTCGCCGACTTTGGCGTCGCCGAGGGCGCCCCGCCCCTTGTCGACCGCGACCAGGATCTCCCTGAACGTGAGCATCCCGACCATGCGGCCCTTGTCCATCACGACGAGCGAGCCCATGTTGTGCTGAGCCATCACCGCTACCGCTTCGCTCAGCTTGCCATCCGGCGCGATGGTGAAGAGGGCGTTGCCTTTCACCTTGAGGATCTCGCTCACCTGCATGGGTCCTCCTCGTGCTGCTTATTTCCCCCCGGGACGATAATACTCCCGCTCCCGGTGCCATGCCAGGCGCGCAATCTGGTAAGGTTCTCCAGGGCCGCAGGCGACGAAGCGCCCGAGCAAATCCATGCGATTCGACTGGTCGAAACTGGGTAGAACCCCGCCCACGGCGCTCGTCACGGCGCGCAACCTCGCTCATCATGCGGTGCAGTGGCCGGCCAAGGCGGCGCGTGCGAACCTGAAAACACTCCCCGATGACGGCCACTCGGCGTTCACCTGGGACGCCTCGCACGCCGCCCTGGTCACGGCGGCGCTGCCCGCGAAAGGGGGCGACGTTCGCGTCGGCGTCCGCCCGGCGCGCCTGGAGCTGATCGTCACGCGCGGCGACAACGTGCTCGATGCGTTCCAGTTCGAGGCGAGGACCGACGACGCCGCGGGCGCCTGGATCGACTCGAAGCTGCGCGCCCTCAGCCTCAAGCCCGCTGGAGACATCAAGCTCCCCTACGATCTTCCCGATCACCCGACCGGCGGACGGCCCCATCAGCTCGGCAAGCTCGGCCGGGAGCTCGGAGAGCTCTCGCGCTGGTTCGCCGGCTCGGCTGACGTGCTCGACGAGTTCGCAAGGCTCCGCGGGCCGCGCGCGGGCGCCGTCCTGTGCTGGCCGCACCATTTCGATATCGCGACGCTCGTCAACTTCGATGAAGGCCGTCCGGAGAATCCGCGCTCGATCGGCATCGGAGTCTCCCCCGGCGACGAGTACTACGCTCAGCCCTACGCATACATCAGCCCGTGGCCCCGCATCGAGGGAGAACTGCCCGACCTGCCGCCGCCCGGTCATTGGCATACCGAAGGGTTTTTCGGCGCGGTGGCGACCGGCGAGGAAATCCTCGCCATGAAGGATCGCGGGCGCGAGCTTCTCGCCTTCATCACGGCGGCGTTCGAAATCGGCCGCGAGCACCTGGGCGCCTGAAAACCATGAGGATCCTCGCGTCGCTTCTCGCGCTCGCGTGCGCGGTGCACGGCGCCGCCGCCCTCGCCCAATACCCGACCCGGCCGGCGCGCATGCTGGTCGGCTTCACGCCCGGCGGCGGGGTCGACATCAACGCCCGCCTGCTCGCCTCCAAGCTCACGGAGTACCTGGGGCAGCAGTTCGTCGTCGAGAACCGTCCCGGCGCCGGCACCAATATCGCCAACGAGTTCGTCGCGAAGTCGGCGCCCGACGGCTACACGCTGCTGTTCAACAGCCCCGCCGTCGCGATCAACATGTCGCTGTACAAGAACCCGCCGTACGACGCGCTGCGCGATTTCGCCGGCGTGTCGGTGTTCTCCGAGAGCACGAACATCCTGGTCGTGCCGGCCTCCCTTCCCGTGAAATCCGTGCAGGAGCTGGTCGCGCTCGCGCGCGAGAAGCCCGGAGCGCTGAACTACTCCTCCGCGGGCTCCGGCTCGACGCAGCACCTCGCCGCCGAGCTGTTCAAGCTGCGCACCGGGACGAAGATCGTGCACGTCCCGTACAAGGGCAGCGCGCCCTCGCTCACCGCGCTCATCTCGGGCGACGTCCAGCTATCGTTCGTGAACCCCGTCGCCATAGGACAACACATCAATTCCGGGCGGCTGCGCGCCCTGGGCGTCGCCGGCGCAAAGCGCAGCGCGCTCATGCCCGAGGTGCCGACGATCAAGGAAGCGGGTGTCGAAGGCGTCGAAGTGCCGCTGTGGTTCGGCCTGCTCGCGCCGGCCGGGACGCCGCGCGAGATCGTCAACGCGCTCGCCGAGGCGGTCGCGAGAGGCGCGCGCTCACCCGACATGCAGAAGCGGCTTTCTGACCAGGGCGCCGAGCCGGTGGGGAACACCCCGGAGGAATTCTCCGCGATGCTGAAAGACGAAGTCGCGCGCTGGGCACAGGTGGTGAAGATCTCCGGGGCGCGCGCGGAGTAGGCGGCGCCCTTAAGGTTTTCGCTTCACCGGCCGAGCGCCGCAGGCGCGGCGTCCGGTTGAACCGCAGGGTTAGGGGTCTTTTGATATCGCTCGATGAACCTTATGTAGTCCTTCATCACTCGATCGAGCCCGTCCTTGCTCTTTGCGCTCACCACGAAGGACAGGAAAAAGTCGTCTTCTTCACCGTAGGACACGCGCTCCCATTGGCCCTTGGAGCCAGGCGTAAACATGAATGACCGAAGGCTCTGACCATCTTTAGTGATCAGGGGCTTCACCTCCGCAATCTCAAGATCAGGGGTTGACGATAGAAAGTCCTTTTTGTCATTCTCGATGAAATCGGCTACAGATTTGGTGTTTGGAATACGCGGCTTGTAAGAGCCTTTCGCATAAATGATCGCTTCGGCATCGACAAAAGTGCCTCCCACCGGAACTTGTGCGTTAACACCAAGTTGAAGACTCGCGCCGCGGTCATGGCTCCAACCTTCGATTTCGGGCAGAACAGGCCACCAATGAAGACAAATCCCCTTCTGGTTGCAAACTGTTGCGATCTTTTGCATCTCCGCACTAGCCGGCAAGGACCCCACGAAGGCAGCGACGAGGACAAGTAGGCGAGGCAGCATGAACGTCCGAACGCTCCGGGCGACCGGCGCGCGCACTCCGGCATTTGCAGAGCACGGCGCTCGCGCGTCTGCGTTGACTGGGCTATTAGGCGACAATCTTGTCATAGTCAGCGTGGGTCCCGATCCAGATCCAGTAGATGCCGCCTTCAACTGGCGTGCCGAGTGCTCGGTAGTGCGATCCAATCCGCACTGACCAGAGATCTCCAATCTTCTTGAAATGAAGCGATGGGTGGCGGGGATCGGACTTCAGGAGCTGGTAGTTCTTGTCTGCAAGCTCGCGAACCTCGGACGGTAACGCCTCGTACGACGCCCAAAACTGGGGCGAGGCGTAGTGGTTCAAATCTTTCTGGCCTTCCCAGTCTTGTAGTCCGCAAGCGCTTCATTGACCAATCGATCCAATTTTCCGCTCTTTGCGTCGGACTGTATCTGTCGGTCCCACAGAATGTGGTCGAACTCAACAAACCATGCCCGGAACTTGGCCAAGTCCTCCGGCGGCAAGTTGCGAATTCGGTTTTCGAGTTCCTCTAGTTCGCTCATGTCGCGATTCTACGCCCGCGGTAGTCTGTCGCCTAACGTCCGTGGCCACCGGCGCAAGGTTACACCCAAACCTTGCAAGGTAAGATCATGACTTCCCCACCCGCTGCGAGAACGTCCGCTCGAACACGCCCTCCGCGATCCGGTTCTTGAGGATCTCGATCGAGCCGCCCGCGATCATCCAGCCGCGGCAGCGCCGAACGCAGTACTCGACCAGCTCTTCCTGGCTGTAGCCGAGCCCGCCCATCACTTGCAGGGCCTCGTTGGCGATCTCGAACCCCGCCTGGTTGCAGAATACCTTGGCGACGGCGGTCTCCTCGGCCGAGGGGAAGCCGCGATCGGCGTTCGCCGCGGCGCGGTAGAGCAGGAGCTGCCCGGCGTCGAGCTTCGTCTTCATCTCCGCGAACTTCCATTGCAATCCCTGGAACTCGCACAGCAGGCGACCGAACTGCTTGCGCTGCATCGCCCAGCGGCGCGCCGCCTCATAGGCGTAGCGGCCGAGCGCGAGCGAGCGCGCCGCGTTGCCGACGCGCTCGACGTTGAACCCGGCGATCTGCTTCTTGAATCCGCCTTCTTTCAGCACGACCATTTCGGCGGGAACGAAGACGTCCTCGAAATAGATCTGGGCCCATTCCTCGCCGGACATGAATCTCGAGCGTTTCCCGAAGCGCACTCCCTTCGCCTTGGTCTCGATCAGCACCGAGCCGATGCCGTCGGCTCCCGGGCCGTAGCGAACGTAGGTAAGCATCACTTCGGCGTGCGGTGCGTGCGTAGTGAACACCTTCGAGCCGTTCACGCGGTAGCCGCCGCCCTCGGGCGTCGCCGTGGTTTGAAGGTCGGTCACCGCGGAGCCGGCTTCCGGCTCGGTCATGCCCACGCTGATCACCGACTCCCCCGAGAGCAGGCGGCTGAGGTATCGGTCCTTGTGCAGCCGGCTGCCGTACTCCGCGAGCACGCGTATCGGGCCGAAGTTGCCGGCTTGAACCACGTCGGCGCTTCGAGGGCAGACCGACGCGACGGCCTCGATCGCAATCACCGCGTCGATCAGCGTTCCTCCCTGCCCGCCGTCCGCTTCCGCGACGGTGATGCCGAGCAATCCCTGCTTCGCCATGAGCTTCGCGACGTCGAAGGGGTAATCGGAGGAATGCGCGCGCTCGAGCGCGCCCTTGGCGAGATTCTTCTCGGCGAAGCGCCGCACCGATTCGCGGAACTGTTCCTGCTCGGATGTGAAGCGGAAGTCCATGCTCACTCCCTCAGCATTTTGGTTATCCCGGATTTCCTACCTTGACACCCGTTGATGCAAAAGTACATCTTAGTCTCAACAACATCACAAGGGTCTAGCTAATGTCTTCAGAGTAGTACACGTGATCGTACAGGGGGAGGAAGGGGGAGGGATCTCATGTTTCATTGACGAGGAGGTCCCAATGTTCGCTAAATCGAAAATAACTCTTCCGCTTCTCGCGCTTCCGCTGTTGTTCGGCGCGGCCCTCAGCCTTCATGCTCAATTCTTTGCCTTGGATCCGGGAGTCCGCGGTGACCCCCCGGGTGCCGGAGGCCCGATTGATGGTATCAGCGACAGTGAAAGAAAGTTTTTCGAGGCGGGCCTGGTGGCTTTCAACGAGGTCCAAGACGTCCAAGGCGACGATCCTGGTCTGGGGCCGCGGTTCAACCTGGACAGCTGCGCAGGCTGCCATTCGCAACCCGCTGTCGGTGGGTCGAGTCCGTTTACGAATCCTCAAGTTGCGGTTGCTACCAAGGCCGGCGCCACCAACGTCGTTCCCTTCTTCGTCAGAATAGACGGGCCGGTCCGGGAAGCGCGGTTCAAGTTCAAGCCGGACGGCACTCGTGACGGCGGTGTGCATGCCTTGTTCACCATCGCCGGTCGAGACGACGCGCCGGGGTGCGTTCTCGCCCAGCCGGACTTTGCGACAGCGGCCGCGCAGAACAACCTGGTGTTCCGGATCCCCACGCCGGTGTTTGGCGCGGGCCTGATCCAAGCCATCGACGAAGACACGATCCTCGCGAATAAAAGATCCCATCCGTTGAGAAGGGCGTTCTTCGGTATTGCCGGTCGCGAGAATAGGAACGGCAATGACGGCACGATCACCCGGTTCGGATGGAAAGCACAGAACAAGTCCCTCCTGATCTTCGCGGGCGAAGCCTACAACGTGGAGCAGGGAGTGACCAACGAGTTGTTCCCGCAGGAGCGGGATCAGACCCCAGGGTGCCTTTTCAACGGTACCCCTGAAGATCAGACTCATTTCGATCAGACCGAGCTGACAGGCGTGCCGAGCGACACGGTGAAGTTTGCGATCTTCATGCGTTTCCTGGCTCCTCCAACCCCTACCGCTGAGACGCCGTCAATCAGCAATGGCAGGCGCTTGTTTGACCAGGTTGGCTGCACCTTGTGCCACACGCCGTCCCTCACGACAGGGAAGTCCTCCAGCGCAGCGCTCGACCAGAAGCCGGTCAAACTCTTTTCCGATTTGCTGCTGCACAACATGGGTCCAGGACTGGCCGACAACATCCTCCAGGGCAATGCGAGAGGGGATGAGTTTCGCACCGCGCCCTTGTGGGGCCTGGGCCAGCGGAAGTTCTTCCTCCACGATGGACGAACGACGGATCTGCGCGAGGCCATCATGGCTCACAGGAGTTTCGGGAACCTCCAATTTGGTCCGTCGGAAGCCAACCGAGTGGTCGAGACCTTCGATGCTCTTGGGGGAGCAGACACGCAGGACATCTTCAATTTCCTGCGCAGCCTGTAGTTCCTGAGAGGGCCGCGTAAATCGGGCAGGCGAAGCGAGCCTGCCCGACGGCCCGCTCACTCCTTCAGCACCATGAGCGCGTCGACCGCGACGACGCCGTCCCGCTTGACGATCAGCGGATTGATCTCGGCCTCGGCGACGCTAGTTGCGGCGAGCCGCGAAACGGCGGCGACGGCCTTTGCGAGCGCGCGCAGATCGCCTCGCGGAAGGTTGCGGTAACCGCGCAGGGGCGCGAAGCCCTTCACCTTGGCTATCATCGCCATCGCCTCGTCCTCGCTCACCGGCGCGAGGCAGAGCGCGAAATCCCGGTAGACCTCCGCGAGCGTGCCGCCAGCTCCGACGAGAACCAGCGGCCCGACGACCGGATCGTCGCGGTAGCCGACGATCGCTTCGGCGAGCCCCGATTCCATTTTCTGCACCAGTACCGCGCGCGCGGCCATCGATCGCGCCTCACGCTCGAAGGCCGCCCGGTCTGCGATGTTCAGGCGCACCGCTCCGGCCTCGGTCTTGTGAAGGAGATCGGCGAGCGCCTTCGCCGCTACCGGATACTCGATCGAATGAGCGTAGTCGGGCGCGGTGACGACCTCGTGCTTCGCGACGGGAATTCCGAGCGAGGCGAACAGCCTGAGTCCCTGCGCCTCGTCGAGGCGGCCGCGCCGCGGCAAGTCCCGCGGCCAATCGAGCGTTCCCGGCGGACGCTCGCGCGGCGAGCGCCAGGCAAGGTACGCCGCGAGCGCATCGGCGCAGGCCTCCGGCGTGCGGAATGCGGCGATGCCTCGAGCCGCGAGCAGGCCGAGCGAGCGCTCGGCGTGCGGGGTGAGGAAAACCGCGAGCGGCTTCGCGCTCTTTTTCGTTCGCAGGATGGGCTCGACGGCGAGCTGCGGGTGGAATTGCGCCGACGATCCGACCACCGCGAGCGCGGCGTCGCACTCGGGAGACGCGAGCAGATCGTCGAGCGCGGCGGTGTACTGCTCCGCCGTCGCGGTCATCGTGAGGTCGATGATCGGCGACGCCGAGCCCGGCGCGACCGTTTCGACCCCCAGCACGCCCAGCCGGTCGACCACGCTCGCGGCTCCGCCTCCTGTCGTCGTCACCACCGCGACGCGGCCGGCACGCTTGAGGTCGGGCGGCCTGCGCCCGCTCACGAGCGGCGCGATCTCCAGCAGCGTCTCGAGCATGTCGACGCGCACGATGCCGCAGTCGCGGAAATACGCGTCGAGCGCCGCGTCCTCGCCCGCGAGCGCCCCGGTGTGGGAGCGCGCGAGGGCTGCGCCGAGCTGCGAGCGCCCGAGCTTGTAGGCCACAACCGGCTTTCCCGCCGCATGCGCGCGGCGCGCCGCGCCGGCCAGTCGTCCCGAATCGCGCACCGTCTCGAGAAACAGCACGATCACTCCGGTGTCCGCGTCTTCGGCGAGCAGCTCGACCAGCTCGCCTACGCCGAGATCCGCTTCATTGCCGATGGACACGAGCTTGGCGAATCCCAGGCCGCGCGCCGCGCCGCGCGAGAGCAGCGTGCCGAGCATGGTGCCGCTGTGCGAGACGATGCTGGTCGCGCCCGCGGGAAGCGCATCCATCTCGAGGACCGCGTTCACCGTAAGCGCCAGGCGCCCGGGAACGTCGACCAGGCCCATGCTGTTCGGCCCGAGCACGCGCACGCCCAGATCCTTCGCGCGCGCAACCAGCCTCTCCTGCCTCGCGATCCCCGCTTCGCCCGCGTCGGCGAAGCCGTCGGTGAAGACGCTCATCACCGGCACCTTGCGCTTGCCGCAGTCCTCGAGCGCCTGCTCGACCGCGTCGCCGGGCGCCATCACGAAAGCGTGATCGATCTCACCGGGCGCCTGGGCGAGGCTGGGCCAGGCGCGCTCGCCGAGCACCTCGCTCCGCGTCGGATTGATGGGCAGGACGCGACCGGGATAGCCGTGCTTCCTGAGGAAGCGCTGCGGGCGCGCGGTGTTCTTAGCCGCGTCGCCCGACGCCCCGATGAGCGCGACCGCGCGGGGGTTGAACAGGGCCTGCGCCAGCGTCACAGGCGGGATTCGCGTTCGAGCTTCCATAGCCTGGCGAGCAGCGATCGGGCGCGCTCGTTCCCCAGCACGGGGGACGCGAGCTCCAGGTACTTGCTCTCGAGCTCGGCGTCGGAGAGCGGCATGTCCGGGTCGCCCTTGCGCGTAGGCTGAAGATGCTCGCCGCGGCGTCCGTCGCGCGATTCGATGGCGACGCGCGCCGCGCGCTGCGCCGGAAAGGCGGCGTCGATCGCGGGATCGAGCTCGACCTCGACGCGCCGCATGAGCGCCCGCGTTCCCGCGTCTTCCAGGCGCGGCGGCTCGAACGCGGCGAGCCGCACGCTGCCGTGGGTGAGCGCGGTGGCGACGAGGTAGGGCGTGCTGAAGCGCGCCTCCGCCGGGGTCGCCGGCTCGGCGATCCCCGCGACTTCCAGCGTCGCGCGATAGCCCCCGACGCGCACGCGCGCGATCTCGCGCGCCGCGACGCCCATCTGCGCCTTGAGCGCGAGCGCGCCGTCGATGGCGGCGAACGCGTGGCCGCAGCAGGCGTGGTTCTTGAAGGTCATGCGGCAGATATGGAAGTCCTCCCCCAGCGTGGCGAACGCGCGCTGCCAGTCCGGAGATTCCCCCATCGCCCGGCCGAAGCCCGCCTCGCCTTCCATGATATCGAGCGCGCCGGTCACGCCCTCCGCCGCGGCGAGCGCAGCGGTCACGCCCGCTTCGGCCGCGCGTCCGGCGTGCATCGGCTTCGACATGGAGTCCGAACGGAACGCCTGCTGCAAGCCGGCCGAAAACGTGGCGACGCTGGCGAGCGCGTGCGCGAAGCGCTTGCGATCGAGGCCGAGCGCCTCGGCCGCGGCGCTCGCCGCGCCGAAGCAGCCTATGGTTGCCGTGTTGTGCCAGTATTTGTAGTGCGCGCGGCCCATCGCCTCGGCGATCCGCGTCGAGATCTCGTAGCCGACGATCACCGCGCGCAGGAAGGCTTCACCCGAAGCCGAGCGTGACTGCGCGATCGCGAGCGCCGCGGCTATGGTCGGCGCGCCCGGATGGTAGATCCCCTCGCGATAGATGTCGTCCACCTCGACGGTGTGCGCGGCCGCGCCGTTGATGAGCGCCGCGGCGCGCACGCTCGCGGGCTTGCCGAGGGCGAGGCGCGCCTCGCCGCGGCCGATCTCATCTACCAGCGCGCGCTCGAGCAGCGTCGCCGGCGGCACGACGGCTCCGGGAAAGACCGCAGCGTGCCAGTCGATCACGGCGCGTTTCGCGTGGTGCAGCACCTGCGGCCCGATCGGCCGCGCGCGCTGCTCTTGCGCGAACTCGGCCAGCCGCTCGACCACGCGCATCATTGCGGCGCCGTGATGCCGGCCTCTTTCATCAGCTTGGCCCACTTCGCCTGGTCCTCGTGGATGAAGCGCGCGAACTCCTCGGGCGTGTCGCCGGAGGGATCGGCCCCGAGGCCGAGCATCTTCTCGCGCACCTCGCGCTCCGCGAGCACGCGGTTCACATCGGCCGAGGCCTTGGCGACGGTAGCGCGCGGCGTCGCCGCCGGCGCGAGCAGGCCGAACCAGCCGACCGCCTCGTAGCCCGGCAGCCCCGATTCGGCGACGGTCGGGAGACCGGCCAGCGTCTCCGAGCGCTTCGAGCCGGTGAGCGCGAGCGCCTTCAGCCTTCCCTCGCGCACGTACGGCATCACCGTCTGCGCCGGCGCGAACATGAGATTCACGTGCCCCGCGAGGAGGTCGGTCACCGCCTGCCCCGTTCCCTTGTAGGGCACGTGCAGCAGATCGACGCCCGCCATGGACTTGAACAGCTCGGCCGAAAGATGCGAGGCCGCGCCGGTGCCCGACGAGGCGAAGCTCAGCTTTCCCGGGCTCGCCTTAGCGAGCGCGATCAGCTCGCGGACGCTCGCCGCCGCGACTTTCGGGTTCGCGGTGACCACGTAGGGCGACGCCGACACGAGCGACACCGGCGCGAACTGGCCGACGTTCTTCTCGGTGAGCGACGCGGTGGAGCTCATGAGGAGCGTGGTGCCGTCGGGAGCCGACTTGGCGACGAAGTCCGCGCCGATATGGCCGCTCGCGCCCGGCCGGTTCTCGACGATCACCGGCTGCGCCCAGATCGCGGCGAGCTTAGGCTCCATGATGCGCGCGAGCGTGTCCGCGCCTCCACCCGGCGGGAACGGGACCACGATGCGGACCGGCTTCGAAGGGAATACCTGCGCGAGCGCCGCCGCCGAAGCGAGGAAAAGAACAACCGCGGCGAGCCGGCGCTGCATCTACCTCGGCCAGAGCACGCCCTGCTCGCCGGCCTTCACCGCGCCGATGCCCTTGTAGACAAACTTCTGCACGCGCTTGCCCTCGTAGGTTTCCGTCGTGTACAGATTGCCCTTGGAATCGCTCGCGATGCTGTGCACGCCGTAGAACTGGCCGGGCTGGCGGCCGCCGTCGCCGAAGTTGCTGATCTCCTCCATCGTCGCGCGCAGGATGATCCGCACCTTCTCGTTCTGCCCGTCGGCGAGGAAAATGAACCGCTGCTCGGGATCCTTGGAGAAGGCGATGTCCCAAGCCGAGCCCGACGCTAGGGTGTCCTTCGCGTAGAACGCCTCCTTCACGAACGTCCCGTCGGGGCGGAACACCTGCACCCGGTCGGCTTGCCGGTCGCACACGTAGACCAGGCCGTCGTTCGAGCGCTCGACGCAGTGCACCGGGTTGCGGAACTGCTGGGCAGGCGGCGCCTTCGGGTCGTAGTTGCCGAGGTCGGCGTCGTCGGGCTTGTTGCCGTACGCGCCCCAATAGCGCTTCATCTTGCCGGTATCGGCGTCGACCACCGCCACGCGCTTGTTGCGATAGCCGTCGGCGATGTACGCCTCATTGGTCTTGGGATCGACCCAGATCTTCGCGACCCGCCCGAAGTTCTCCGGGTCGTTGCTCCCGCCGTTCTTGCCGTAGCGGCCGAGCTGCATCAGGAACTTCCCCTCCTTGGTGAACTTCAGGACTTGCGCGTCGCCCTTGCCGTTGCCGCCGATCCACACGTTGCCCTTGTAGTCGACGTGCACGCCGTGCTCGCCTTCCGGCCACTCGTAGCCCGGGCCCGGACCGCCCCAGGACCGCACCAGGTTGCCCGCCGGATCGAACACCAGCACGGGCGGAGCGGTGCGGCAGCATTCGCTGATCGGAGGCTTGAGCTCGAGCCCCCTCTCGTTGTTGTGGAGTCCTCCCGCGCCGCGATGGATGACCCAGACGTAGTCCTGGTCGTCGACCCATACGCCGATGGTCCAGCCGAGCAGCCAGTGGTTGGGAAGCGGCTTGGGCCACAGGGGATCCACCTCGAACATCGGCGCCTGGACCGTGGGTGCGGACCCGCCTGCCTTGTCGTCGAGGAAGGCCTGGCAGGCTCCCAGCGCGACCAGGACCGCAACGAACGCCGAACCGATGATGAGATTGCGCCGGTCACTGGTGCTTTTCATTGGCTCCCCCTTTTGGTTGTAAGCTCGCGCTGCCCGTATGCTCGACGCCGGGAAAATCCTTGTCAACACCTTCGCCGCGCTGCTGGCGATCGTGCTGCCGCTGCGCGCCGCGGCCCACGACATCCCGGCCGACGTCAAGGTCAGCGCCTTCGTCAGGCCCGAAGGGGAGCGCCTGCGCCTGCTCGTTCGCGTGCCGATGAAGGCGATGCGCGAAGTGGACTACCCGAAGCGCGGCGCCGGCTTCCTCGATCTCGCGCGGGCCGACGCGGCGCTGAGGAACGCTGCGGCCCTGTGGATCTCCGACAGCGTCGAGCTGTACCAGGGCGACGCCCGGATCGGTCCGCCGCGGCTCGTAGCCGCCCGGGTGTCGCTCGAATCCGACAAGTCCTTCGCGTCCTACGAGCAGGCCCTGGCGCACGTGACGGGCGCACCGCTGCCGCGCGGCCTCGAGCTCTACTGGGAGCAGGGATTGCTCGACGCCTTGTTCGAGTATGCGATCGCCCCGGATCGCGCCGATTTCTCGATCCGGCCGCGGCTCGAGCGCCTCGGGCTGAGCACAACGGTGGCGCTCCGCTTCCTGCCCTCCGAAGGCGTCGTGCGCGCGTTCGAGTTCCACGGCGACCCTGGACTCGTCAGGCTCGACCCGCGCTGGCTGCAGGCGGCCTCCCGTTTTGTGGTCGCCGGCTTCCTCCACATCCTGGAGGGGACCGACCACCTCCTGTTCGTGCTCTGCCTCGTCATCCCGTTCCGGCGTTTCCGGCAGCTCGTCTGGGTGGTCACGTCGTTCACCGTCGCGCACTCGATCACGCTGATCGCCTCGGCCTACAACCTCGGTCCGGACTCGCTCTGGTTCCCGCCGCTCATCGAGACGCTGATCGCGATCTCCATTCTGTACATGGCGATCGAGAACGTCCTCGGGAGCAGCGTCGCTCGCCGCTGGGTCGTCACGTTCGCCTTCGGCCTGGTCCACGGCTTCGCGTTTTCCTACGCATTGCGCGAGTCGCTGCAGTTCGCCGGCTCGCACCTGCTGACTTCGCTGCTCGCGTTCAACGTCGGAATCGAGCTCGGCCAGCTGCTCGTGCTGGCCGTGCTCGTCCCGGCGCTCGAGCTCCTGTTCCGCTTCGTCGTCGCGGAACGCATCGGGACGATCATCCTGTCGATCCTCGTGGGCCACACGGCCTGGCACTGGATGACCGAGCGCGCGGAGCGCCTGGGCCGTTTCCCGTGGCCTTCGCCCGACGCGGCGCAGCTCGCGAGCGCGGTGCGCTGGCTCATGCTGATCGTCACGCTGGCGGGGGTCGCCTGGCTTGCCCGCGGGGCGCTGGCGAGACGTCGACGAGATTCACCAAAAACTTCCGAGTAAGGTCTAAACTTGCGGCAATTGGGAGGTATGCATGAGCAAGCGAAAGAAAGCCAACGGATTCGCGCGGCCGGTCAAGACGAAGCGCGACTATGAAGGCGCGGCCGCGGTCGCCAAGAAGCTGTCCAACCAGTCCGACCGCGACTCCGCGGCTGAGAAGCGCCTGCAATCGCTCCTCAAGGAATTGGAGCACTACGACGAGCTCGAAGACGAGGCCCACGAGGAGCAGTCGGAGCTGCACTACTCGGGACCGCGCAGGCGCTGGTCGGACAACGGATCGGACGACCGCTAGTCGATCTTCGCGCCCGACTCCTTCACCACCTTCGCCCACTTCGCGACTTCCTCGCGGATGAACGCGGCGAAGTGCTCTCGAGTATCACCCACGGGCAGGAAGGATAGGGCCGCAAGTCGTTCTCTGACTTCGGGCTTGGCGATCGCGCGCCGCACTTCCGCGTTCAGACGATCCAGGATCGCTTCCGGGGTGCGCGCCGGCGCGACGATGCCGATCCAGCCGACCGCGGCGAACCCGGGGTAGCCCTGCTCCGCGATCGTCGCCACGTCCGGAAAAAACGGCGAGCGCTCGGGCGATGCGATGCCGAGCGCGCGCAGCTTGCCCGCCTTGATCTGCGCCGCAACGCCGGGAATGGCGTCGAACATGATCTGCACCTGGCCGCCCAAGACCTGCGTCTGCGCCTCCGAGCTTCCCTTGAAGGGCACGTGATTCAGCTGGACGCCGGAGGCGGAGCGGAACATCTCCATCGCGAGATGGCTCGCCGAGCCGTTTCCCGATGAGGCGTAGTCGATCGGCTTCGCCCTGCCGCGCTCGACGAAGTCTCTCAAGGTCTTCAATTCGGACGATGAGCTCACCACCAGCGTCTGCGGCGTCAAGCCGAGATTGGCGATCGGCGCGAAATCGCGGATCGGGTCGTAACCCAGCTTCGAGTACAGCGCCGGACCGATTGCGAGCGCACCGATCGTACCCATCACCAACGTGTAGCCGTCGGGCGCCGCCTTGGCGGCGGCCTCGGTGCCCAAGGCGCCCCCTGCCCCCGCCCGGTTCTCGACGATGAAAGGCTGCCCGAGCGACTGGGCGAGGTTCTCGGCGACGAGCCGCGCCATGATGTCGGTCGCCTGGCCCGGCGGAAAGGGCGAGATGATGCGCACCGGCTTGGCGGGATAGCCTTGAGCGCTCGCCGCTCCCGCCGCAGCGAGCGCGAGCGCCGCACAAAGTACCCGAACCGCGTGCATGTTCCCTCCTTTAATCGACCTTGCGGTTCTTCGCGTTCCAGTGCTGCTCGAGGTTGGCGATCAGCGCGGGGCTGAAGTGGCAGTAGGCCTGCTCGAGCGCATACACCGCGAAATAGCTGCGGAACACGTCGAGCGGCTCCTGCCCGACGCGGAACGCGCGCCGGTTCGACGCCGCGCTCACCACGCCGGATCCGGTGAGCCTTTCGACGACGCGCTCGATCGCGGCGTCCATATCCTCCTGCGGAACGACCTCGTCGCAGATGAGGCGCCCCTCGGCGCTGTCGCAATCGATGCGGCGCTCGGCCATGATCGCTTGGCGCGCGATGCGGTCGCCGACGAAGCGCGGCAGCCGCAGGTTGGCCGCGCCCGGGATGATGCCCTCCTTGCGCGCGGGCAGCGTCAGATAGGCGTCCTTTGCCGCGAGCACGTAGTCCATCACCAAAAGATACTGGCAGTGGCCGCCGATGGCGAAGCCTTCCACCGCGGCGATCCAGGGCTTCTCCAGCGTCTTCCCGCCGATGTCGTCGGGTATCGCGTCCTCGCTCGCGAGGCCGCGGTAGATCTTGTTCACCACGCCCAGGTCGCGCTGCAGATACCAGATGAACGGCACCTTGCCGTGGTAGAGATGCGTGAGATTGATGCCGCTGCCGAGGACGCGGCGCCCCGAGAATTTTCCGCCCTGCACGACCCCGCCGCGCAGCACACCAATCGAGGTGCGCGGGTCGAGGATCGCGAGGTCGACCGCGATCTCGGCCGCAGCGAGCGTGGTGTCGTCCTCGGCATTCAAGTGGCGCGGATTCTTCTGGATGACGTGAGAGGCTCTGCCCTCGCGGAAGACCTCGGCCGCACCGAGATCGATGCGACCGTTCTTCTCCTGCTCGGGCAGCCGCGCGAGCGCCTCCGCGCGCGGCAGCAGCATCGCGTGGCACAAGTGGCGCCCCGAGGCTGCGCCCGCCAGCACCGCGGAGACGAAGATCCCCTGGTCGATCTCGACGCCGTCCTTGTCGCGCTGCGCGTGCGCGGATTCGGCCGCGACCTGCGAGCGCGTCGGCGCGAGCCCGGGAACGAGCGCCGCGGCTTCGTACACCAGCTCCTCGACCCGCACGAAGCGCGTGCGGTTCCGCGTGAGCCGGTCGTAGACGGCGTCGGCGTGGGCAGCGAGGAAGCGGCTGCGCGCGGCGCGCGCTTCGCGCTTGATGATCTCCGCGGTTTGAGCTTCTTCGGCGTTACGGTCGGCCTTCGGTGGGAGCTTTCCGAGTCGCAAGGCGGCCGACTCCCAGTATCGCGAATAGCTCGCGCAGTCGCCCTCGAAATCGGCGGTGTCGCGCGGCGCTTCCATCACGCCTTCGGCCGCTTGTCGATCACGCGGACCGCCTTGCCCTGCGAGCGCGGCACCGCGCCCGGCTCGGCGACGCGCACTTTGACGCTCACGCCGATGGTTCCCTTGATAAGGCGCTCCACGTCCTGCTCGACCAGCGTCTTCAGGCCGGCGGGCATGCCGGCGCGCCGCTCGACCAGCACCTCGAGCTCGTCCAGATGCCCCTCGCGCCGCACCTCGAGCACGTAGTGGGGCGAGAGCTTGTCGTTCTTCAGCAGAATCTCCTCGATCTGCGAAGGAAACACGTTGACGCCGCGGATGATGAGCATGTCGTCGCTGCGCCCGGCGACGCGCGCCATGCGGCGCATGGTACGCGCGGTTCCCGGCATGAGCCGCGTGAGGTCGCGCGTGCGGTAGCGGATCACCGGCATGCCGACCTTGGTGAGCGAGGTGATCGCGAGCTCGCCGCTCTCGCCCTCGGGCACCACCGCGCCCGTTTTCGGATCGATGATCTCGGGATAGAAATGGTCCTCCCAAACGGTGAGGCCGTCGCGCGTCTCGATGCACTCCTGCGCGACGCCCGGGCCGATGACTTCCGACAGACCGTACAGGTCGAGCGCCGCGATGCCGAAGCGCTTCTCCAGCTCCGCGCGCATGCCTTCGGTCCAGGGCTCGGCGCCGAAGATACCGACGCGCAGCCCGCATTTCGAAGGGTCCAGGCCCTGGCGCACGAACTCGTCCCCGATCACGAGCAGGTACGAGGGCGTGCACATGATGATGTTCGGCTTGAAATCGCGGATGAGCTGCACCTGCCGCTCGGTCATGCCGCCGCTCACCGGAATCACCGTCGCGCCCAGCGTCTCGGCGCCGTAATGCGCCCCCAGGCCGCCCGTGAACAGCCCGTAGCCGTAGGCGATGTGGACGATGTCGGTCGAGCGCCCGCCCGCGGCGCGGATCGAGCGCGCCATCACCGCCGACCAGGTATCGATGTCCGACTGGGTGTAGCCGACCACGGTCGGCTTGCCCGTGGTGCCGCTCGAGGCGTGAACGCGCACGATATCGCGCATCGGCACCGCGAACATCCCGAAGGGATAGTTTTCGCGCAGGTCGGCCTTGGTGGTGAACGGAAATTTCGCGAGATCCTCGAATCTCTTGAGGTCGCCGGGGTGAACGCGCGCGGCGTCGAAGGCCTTGCGGTAGTGCGGGACCTTGTCGTAAGCGTGCTTGAGCGTCCAGCGCAGGCGCTCGAGCTGCAGCGCGCGCAGCTCATCGACGCTCGCCTTCTCGATCGGCTCGAGTTGATCCATCGGGCGCATGATGCAAGGTAGAATCGGCGCTGTCCAGGAGGTGGCACATGCTGAGAAACGCATTGCTGATTGCGGCTCTGGTCCCGGTTGCAAGCGCTGCGGTCGATCTCCCCATCTTCGACGCGCACCTGCACTACAGCCACGACGCCTGGGAGTCCGTGCCGCCCGCGCAGGCGATCGCGATGCTGCGCAAGGCCGGCGTGAAGCGCGCCCTCGTCTCGAGCTCGGGCGACGACGGCCAGCAGCGGCTCGCCGCCCAAGCCCCCGACCTGATCATCCCCGAGCTGCGGCCCTACCGCTCGCGCGCCGACACCGGCACCTGGTTCCGCGACGAGACGGTGATCCCCTATCTCGAGGAACGGCTCAAGAAATTCCGCTACGCCGGCATCGGTGAGTTCCATCTTTACGGCGCCGACGCCGATCTTCCGGTGCCCCGCCGCATGGTGCAGCTCGCGAAACAATACGGCCTGTTCCTGCACGCGCATTCCGATGCCGACGCGGTCGAGCGGCTGTTCAAGCAGTGGCCCGAAGCGAGGATCCTATGGGCGCATTCGGGCTTCGAGCGTCCCGAGGGCGTGCGGGCGATGCTGCGCAAGCACAAAAACCTGTGGGCCGACCTCGCCTTCCGCACCGACCAGGCGCAGGGCGGCAAGGTGGACGAGGAATGGCGCAAGGCCTTCCTCGAATTTCCCGACCGCTTCCTGCTCGGCACCGATACCTATACTCCGGAGCGCTGGCACTACATCCCCGAGCACGCCGTGTGGGCTCGTGGCTGGCTAGCCGACCTGCCGCCCGAAGTCGGCGAGCGCATCGCCTGGAAGAACGGCGAGGCCCTGTTCGCGCCCAAGAAGTGATGCGTGCGCTGCTCGTCGCCTTGCTCGCTGCGGCGCCCGCGGCTCAAGGCGCGTGCGAGCTGCCCGGCGGCGAGGCGCAGAAAATCGAATCGCCCCGTCACGTCGTGCTCTACCGCACCCGGCCCGCGCCGCTGAAAGTCGGTCAGCATTTCGCGCTCGAGTTCGCGGTCTGCCCGGCGCCGCAATCGGTTCGCGTCGACGCCTGGATGCCCGAGCATCGCCACGGCATGAACTATCGCCCGACCGTGACCGTGACCGGCGAAGGCAGCTACAAGGCGGAGGGCTTGATGCTGCACATGGCGGGAAAGTGGGAGCTGGTGTTCGAGGTGCGCGCAAAAGACTCCGTCGAGCGGGTCGCGCAAGTCATTCGGCTGGAATGAAGCGCATCACCTTCCTCCTTCTCGTGTTCTGCGCGCCGGCGCTTGCCGTCACGTTCACGGACGACGAGGCGCGCAAGATCGCGGCGCACGGGCCCTGGCCCGCGCCGTGGACGCCCGACCCGAGCAACCGCGTCTCGGGCAACGCGAGCGCGATCGATCTGGGCGAGCGCCTGTTCTTCGAGCGGCGGCTGTCCGTCAACGGCGAAATCTCCTGCTCGCACTGCCACCTGCCCGAGCGAAACTGGAGCGACGGCCTGCCCCGCGCGGTGGGCCTCGCGGAAGTCGACCGCAACGCGCCCAGCGTCGTGAACGTCCGCTACCACCGCTGGTTCGGCTGGGACGGCGCACACGACAGCCTGTGGGCGCAGAGCATCAACCCGATCCTCGATCCGCGCGAGCTGGGAGCGAGCGCCGCCCGCGTGGCGAAGCTCATGCGCGGGGATAGCGATCTCGCGTGCCGCTACCGCAAGACCTTCGGCCCGGCGCCTGGCGCCGACGACGAGAAGATCCTCGTCGACTCGGCGAAAGCGCTCGCTGCGTTCCAGGAGACCCTGGTGAGCGGGCGCACGGCTTTCGACGAGTTCCGCGACGCGCTCACGCGCGGCGACCGCGCCGCGATGACGCGCTACCCTGAGGCGGCGCAGCGGGGACTCAAGATCTTCGTCGGCAAGGGCGCGTGCGACGTATGCCACGTCGGTCCGGCGTTCACCAACGGCGAGTTCCACGACACCGGGATCGCATTCTTCATTCGACCAGGAGAGGTGGATAGCGGACGATACGGCGGCATCAAGAAGCTGCTCGCGGACCGCACGAACCTGCTCGGCCCGTACAACGACGACGCGAAGCGCTCGACCGCCATCGGCACGCGCCACGTGTCGCTCGAGCACCGCAACTTCGGAGAGTTCAAGGTGCCGTCGCTGCGCAACCTCGAGTCGAGCGCGCCGTACATGCACAACGGCAGCCTCGCGAGCCTGCGCGACGTCATCAAGCACTACTCGGAAATCAGCCCGGACCGATTGCACTCCGACGGCGAAGCGATCCTGAAAGCCCTGCACCTGACGCCGGAAGAGATCGAGGACTTGACGGCCTTCCTCGGAACGTTGTCCGATCGCGGGGGAACATACAAACGAAGGCCGTTCCCCCAGGATTGCCGCTAGAGAGCTTCCAGCTACGTGGGAACCGCGGTTTGACCTTGCAAGGTGTAACCTTGCACGGTCTGTATATATAACGTTAGGCGCCAGTACACCGTGTTGCGCAATGTACGCCCCGCGTTAATCGTGATCTGCGTTTCTGCAATCGCGGTCGTACTTGTGTACCCTTTGCTTGGGTTGCTGCTTGGCGATGCCTTTGTCTTTCTATTGCCGGGCTTTTTCATTGGCGAGCGCTTGCCCGAGTCGTCAACTCCTGCATGGCTGCAATGGCTTCTACGCTGCGACGATCCGGGGCCCGCATGTGGGGCTGGTGCCGTTTTCATCCTATCTTTCTTGTTTTGGTGGCCACTGTTCAGTCTTGTTGGTTTTTTTTGTTTCTTGCGCAAACGAGGGGCCAAGAGTGGCGCCTAACAACGCGTTCGAGAGCGGACGCGCCGAAGAGCGGCGCGTCCTTGTGCTAGTTCTCGCGCGGCGCGCCGCTCAACGCGAACGTTAGAGCTCGCCAAATGGCTTGCGAGTCCCATTTCAAGACGTGGTGGCTTCATTGGTTTGCGTGTCCCCACTGTACGTTCCGTTCCTTCTCTGCCTATGCGAGAGCGGAAATCTTGGAGCAACCAACCAGGCTGCTGATTCGCTTTCGATGCAAACATTGTGGTCAAGACTCCAAATTGAAGCACCCGTACCTGAATGCTGTGATCGGGTTCGTAATAGCGATCATCGCTTTCTTGGTGATCTTTCCACAGGTCTTTGCTCAGGGCGGGTGGGGGCTATCGCTAGTTTTGGGTACTTTCCTGGTATTAGCCATGCTTTCCGCGTTGACTTGCGCTCTAACGCGCGTAGTAAATAAGTATGTTCCCATTGCTCGTGTCGAGCCCTAACAGCGCGGCCCACCCGGAGCCTCTGAAGCGGCGTACCGTATCACTATCGTCATCTCGTCGGCCCGGTGGCCGCGAACGTTGGGCCTCTAGACGCAGGCGGCTTCAATTTCAAGTCGCATGGGGGTGATCCGTGTTCATTCGCTTTAGACGTTTTAGCGCGTTGTCTGACTTAGAGCCGTCGCCACGAAAGTGGACCGGTCTTCGCTCTCGCTTTCCGATTGCCGTGATCGACAACGAGCCTTTTTTAAACGCTGAGTTTTTGCGCAATAACGATTTCGTTGTCAAAGAACTCGGCGACATCAAGGACATCCATGCGGTTGCCGACTATCCAATCGTCGCATGCGACATCATGGATGTAGGCACCGCATTTGGATCGTCGATTGGGGGCGCCCACCTGGTTTCCGAGATCAAGAAGCTATATCCCGACAAGTACGTGATCGCGTATAGCGGCGCTAGTGCGTTTGGCCCAGAGTTTCATGCTCCCATGGGCCAGGCAGATATCTTCGTGCGGCGAGGATCGCCAATTGAGGAGTGGGTGCGATCGCTTGACGAGGCGATCCAGACTCTTGGTGATCCGCGCCGATATTGGCGACGGGTCCGAAGGGTGCTGCTCGACCACGAGGTAAGTCTGCTTGAAATCCTGCTCATCGAGGACGCTTTCATCCGAAGCATCCAACGGGACGACTCATTCATCCTCGAACGCGAACTAAAGCATGCACGCGCACACAAGGAAACCGCCGAGCTGCTGGAGAGAATTTCTCAGGGGCTAATTATGGTAGCCAAGATTGCGGCTCATGCGGCGGCGTGACAGCGATGAGCACTCACTTTCCAAGCGATCCAACGAACTACAAAGAGCTGCTGTCTTTCATGATGCACGAACTACGCCGCATCCAAGAGGTGCTAATGACAAACGCGACGCAGCTGTCGCTCGGCATAAAAGGTGCGTCGCTTGATGCGCCGCGAATTAGGACGTACGTACCGTTAGTGCTTGAAGAGCTCTACGTCTTCCATGCTTGGCTCTCCATCGCCGATTTTTATCTAGACCCCATACAGTTCGCGCGCGAGGCATTGCGGGAAGTGAACCTCCACGGGCTTTTCTACAAGGCGGTGGTGAATCTTGATAGACGCAGTAAAGAAAAGGGCGCCAAGATCAAGCTGCGCGGCGAAGGACAGTTCGTCGTTATGGCCCATCCGATTCTTAGCATCGTGCCCTATTTGCTTCTTGATAACTCGATAAAGTACTGCCCCACGTCTGGCGAGATTGAGATTGTCCTCGAACAAAGCGGGACACAAATCACTGTCCGCGTCACGTCAATGGGGCCGCGCGTATCTGCTGATGAACTGCCCACCCTGACCCAAGCAGGAGTACGAGGGAAGCTAGCAGAGCAGGTCTCGCGCGCGGGCCATGGGCAGGGCCTTGCGCTGCTTGCTGCTATCTGCAGATACCACAAGGCGACACTTAACATCAGCAGTGACCCGGACACTTCGGTTCCTTTGTGCGGCATTCCATACAGTCCATTTGTCGTTGAAATGCAGTTTGCAAAAGTCGCTTGATGCAGCGGCGAGCCAAATGAGGCCCAACAACAGGTTCCAGCCGACGGTCCTCGCGCTGCGCGCTCGGCCCGCGGCTGAACCTGGGCGTTAGGCTTTCACAATGAAAAGGCTCCTTGTCTCGCTACTAACGTCTCCGCGATGGTTGGTCATAATCGTACTTCCGATTGTGCTCGGGAGTGCTGCTATCGTCCTGCTACCGAGGGATAGGGAAAGCCCTACCTATGCCAGCGACCTCGAGCGCCACATTACGTGGCAATGCGACCTACGCTCGCAGAGGCTTGCCTCTAGGGCTCGGCCTTCGGCGCACCTTGACCCTGTTGAAACGAAGCGACGTCTAGGCGCCTGTTACTGTTTTGCTCACGGCTTGCACGCTAAGCTCACGTGGAAGGAGCTTGGTGCACTCGACACCAAGTCATTGAGTGATCCGCGGGTTTCGAAAATAATGTATGCCGAGCTTGAACGATGCCAAGTTCCCATTGAGACGTACTTCTTGGTTAACAAATGAGCGGACGCAACCTAATCGGTACATCGAGTTGACCATGCGCCTCCGGCGCCTAACGCCCCCAAAACCGCGGCCTCTCCGGAGAGCGGAAGGTGCCTAACTTGCTGCTCAACCGGACGCGCGGGAAGCATCGCACCTTGTGGTACGCGGCGGCAGCCGCGCGCCGGTTAGAGCCACGTTAGGCGACATGAACATGCGTTGCTGCGTTTGATTAGGACTAATGCCCGTGATGCAACCACCAACTGACAACTTGTATAAGTTCTTGGCCATTTTTGGCCTAGTGATGATCGGATTCAGTATTTATGTTCCCCTTCAAAGGCTGGAAGCATTCAGTCGCGGCAGCATGTATGTAGAAGTTGCGTATGAACCCATCATTGACAAACTTGTCCTCATCGATGACGCCGCTCGGGCCGATCTAGAATGCGCGATTAGCGCGGCAAAGAAGAGGGAGAAAGGTCAGGTAACAAAACCGGACCCCTGTGAGAAGGCGCCTACAGCAAGGGCCGCGGCGACTGTTGCGAGCGCTGAGTTGGTGACTCTTCGCGCGAAGGCGGCCAAACTGGAGTTGGAGCGCAACTTCCTATTTCAGCAGTACAGACAATACTTCGTCATGGGAATTGTTGTTGGGTGCCTTGGACTCTGCCTTTGCATCGCGGGCTTCTGGCTCTGGTATGTCCGTCTGCAACGATTCTTGGATGCAGCCGTGAAAAGTGGGGCGTCCTAATCAATGTCGCCTAACAACGCGTTCGAAAACGGACGCTCACAAGCGTGGCTTCGCACGCTTGCTCACGCCGCTCAACGCCAACGTTAGACCTCACTGGCGATTGACGTGCCTCAATCGATTCTTCGACTCATCAAACGGTGGCGGCAGTATGAGCAACGTCGTGACTGGAGTTCCATACCAAACCATACTCGAGGTATCTAACCACGCGTTAGAACGCATGGCTATTCGACCTCTGTCCATCGCCACAGCGCTAATCGCGGGCGTGCTACTGGCCGGACCCGCCAGAGCATCGCCGACTTTAGATCAATGGGTGGCAGCGAACGCCAGTCCTGCCGAGAAAACGCTGTGTACTCGCGAGGAACGCGGTGAGTTCTTCTTTGTCGCTCTATCGTCTCAAGATAGAGTTCGCGTGGGTAGTCGAGTGGACATGACCGAATATAAGGAGATCCAGGAATTTGGCGTCGCCTGGCTAATTGGCAATGAAAGAGCAGCGTCGATTGTCGCAAAGGTGGAGCCAACCACGATCAGGGAGCGCTATGTGAAGGAGGGCTCGCGGATCTACGCGGACAACATTTACTATCAAACGCTGAACACCGCGAAATCCAAATTGTTCCGGGTGGATGTCCAAGTCCACAAGTGTGCGGTCTGGTCACGTGGTTCGAACACCTGCGCCAGCGGGCGGAAGGCTTACACAGTAAAGGTTTGCGACACTAAGCTTTGAAACACGCTCGGGACAGCGATGCGTTCCAACAGCGCGGCCCACTCGGAGACTCTGAAGCGGCGTACCCTGTCGCTACCGTCATCTCGTCGGCCCGGTGGCCGCGAAAGTTAGGCGCCACAAACGACGTATTGGAGGGGACGTGCGGGGGCAAAGATCGGCGCTTCACGATGGGCATGCGCTGTCGCGGCGAGCCGTTCGCGTCATGGTTGCATCCTGCGCTGCGCTTGCGATGAGCTGCTCTGAGGCGTTCGCGCAGACTGAGCCGAAGGAGGCTGCGGCGCCAACAAAAGAGGATGCCATAGACAAATTCGAAAAATCCCCGTGGCTTCTCGTCCCCATATTCCAATCAAACCCGAAGCTCGGGACTTCGGTGGGCGCACTCGCTGGCTACGTGCATTATTTCGACGAGAAGTCGCGGCCCTCCATATTCGCCGCGTTGGGTCAGTACACCAGTACCGAGTCGATAGTGGCCGGTGTGCAGGCCAGAACTTCCTTCGATGAAGACCGGCAGCGGGTGATCGCTGGGATGCTGTACGGCTACATCAAGAACGACTACAGCGATTACCTCGGCACTGGAGTTCCGCTGCAATCCAACTCGGATGTCAAGGGAATCATCGCTCGTTACACGTACCGCCTTCACGGCAACTGGTTCGGCGGCGTGCAGGGCCTCTATCAGAACTTCGCCATTGGCGGTGAGACGGCCTTCGACGACATGGTGCTCGACGTCCTGGGGGTCGCGCCATACAAGTCAGGCGGGCTGGGCCTCGTGGCCCAGTACGACTCGCGCGACAACGAGAACTCGCCGACCCAAGGTTGGCTGTTCACCCTCAACAACATGGCGTATCGGGAATCGCTGGGTGGCGAAAATGACTTCGACGTCCTCCGGGCCGATATCCGGTATTTCATGCCGCACGGAGACGGCAACGTGCTGGCCGTGCGCCAATTGAACCACTTCACCGATGACGCACCGACCCAGGTTAAAGCGGCGGTTCAGCTTCGCGGCTACAAGATTGGTCAATACAACGGCGAGTACATGTCCCAAATCGAGGTCGAGGAGCGGTACAAGCTTTCTCAAAGATTTACCAGCACGCTATTCCTCGGAATCGCCTGCACATATGGAGGAGGCAGGAGCTGTTCCGATAGCGCGAACCTCTACCCGGCCGGCGGTGCCGGGGTCCAGTACATCGTCAAGCCGAAGGAAGGGATCGTCCTGAACCTGGAATACGCGGCAGGCAAGGACTCGAACTATGGTTTCTATCTGAAGCTGGGATACGCCTTCTGAGGAACCCGAGGCAAGAATGCGGCGGCCTCGACGCGACTCCCCTCGCCGACGCAAAATAGAATCATTCAAGGAAAAATGCGCAGCGCGCGCTGCCATCTTCGAGGAGACCCACAATGGCCATCAGCCTTAAGGTCAACGGGGCGACCCGCTCGGTCGATGCCGACCCGGACACGCCGTTGCTCTACGTGCTGCGCAACGATCTCGAGCTCAATGGCGCCAAGTACGGCTGCGGCATGACGCAATGCGGCGCCTGCACGGTGCTGGTCAACGGCGCGGCTAGACGCTCCTGCGTGACGCCGGTCGGCTCGATCGAGGGAAACGAAGTGACTACGCTCGAAGGGCTCGGCACGCTCGACAAGCCGCACCCGCTGCAGAAGGCCTTCATCGATGAGCAGGCGGCTCAGTGCGGCTATTGCGCGAGCGGCATGATCATGGCGGCGGCCGACCTGCTCAACCGCAATCCGCAACCCCAGGAGGCGGACGTGCGGGCAGCGCTCGCCGACAATCTCTGCCGCTGCGGCACCCACAACCGGATCATCCGCGCCGTCCTGCGCGCCGCGCGACAGAACGGCAGGATCTGACGATGGACGCTCCCCACCTGACGCGCCGCGAATTCACCGCGGCCCTCGGTGGCATCGTCCTCTCGTTCAGCCTCGTTCCAAAAGTCCTGCTCGGGCAGGCCCCGCCGCTGCTCCCCGGCAGCCTGCAGACCAACCGCACGCTCGATGCCTGGCTGCGCATCAATGCCGACGGCAGCGTCACCGTATTCACCGGCAAGGTCGAGCTCGGGCAGGGCATCGTGACGGCGCTCGCCCAGATCGCTGCCGAGGAGCTCGAGGTGCCGCTCGCGCGCGTCACGATGATCTCGGGCGACACCGGCCGGACCCCCAATGAGGGGCAGACCTCCGGCAGCCAGTCGATCGAGCAGAGCGGCACCGCGCTGCGCATGGCGGGCGCCGAGGTGCGCGCACTGCTCATTGGCCTCGCCGCCAGGAAGCTCGGCGTCTCCGCCGACACGCTCAAGGTCACGGATGGCGTCATCCATGCGCGTGACGGCCGCAAGGTCGGCTACGGCGAGCTCGCCGCGGAAACGGACCTCAAGCGCGAGGCAACCGCCAAGGTGCCGCCGAAGCCGGCCGCACAGCACAAGATTGTCGGCAAGTCCGCGCCGCGCATCGACATCCCGGCCAAGATGACGGGCGGCGCCGCCTTTGTGCAGGACTTGCGCCTTCCTGGCATGGTGCATGGCCGCGTGGTGCGGCCGCCACGCTATGGCGCCAGGCTCGACAGCTTCGACGAGGCCAGGGTCAAGGCCATGCCGGGAGTCATCGCGGTGGTGCGTGACGGCAGCTTTC